>TARA_R110001583_G_scaffold10419_4_pt1 | contig 116081 bp, 107 predicted proteins | sample TARA_R110001583 | Tara Oceans TARA_R110001583 (sample SAMEA4398432) | marine metagenome | biome: Polar Biome; feature: [MES] marine water layer (ENVO:01000295) within the mesopelagic zone...; material: water (ENVO:00002006), including particulate matter (ENVO:01000060) such...
AAGCGTTCCGATACATATTATTATCGTCGCCGTGCGCCACTTTCTATTGCAAGACTGACCAACCGTGCTGATTATAAGTATTGCCTTCGTGTAACCAATATGAAGGCTGCAAGGGAATTATCCCTTATGGTTGACCACATTCTTGACTGTGCATTTATAGAAATGAATGACGACGAAATCAGAAAACAGGGTGAAAAAGCAGCCCTGGAACTTGTTGAAAATCTTGATAAGATTTCTGACGAAAAAGTTCGCCACTACATTACAAAATCATATTATTCCACTGCAAAAACTGCCCTTGAAGCTGCCAGAATGCATATTAAACAGATGCGTGAGGCCAAGGACAACATACGTACCCATGAAGACAAAAATCGAGAACTGGACCGCAAAAACATATCTCTTGAGAGAGAAATTTTAGAACGGGACAAAACTCAGATTGATAATGGGCCTCACCAAAAGCTGAAGCATATCAAACTGGAAGAAGCCATTAACTCCCATCTGGAATGGGAGAAATCCAAAGGTCTTGATTACAAAACAATCAAGAAAAAAGAACTTTCTCTTTTTTATATGCAACAAATTCTTGGCGATAAATATGCCCATCAGGTTGATGCCGATGATGCAGAAAAAGTTACTCTGCTTGTGCGGCAACTTCCCACGAATATGGAAAAATCCCTTAGAACAAATGACATTCTAAAAGGTATCGAACTGAATAAATCTAGAGGATTACCTACCATCAGCCCTAAAACGGCTGGAGATGGATATATTACCTATATGAGCCGTTTCTTTAATGAAATGGTCAGGAAAAATGCGACATGGAGAAATCCATTTGCAACATTGGCCTCACAGGTTGCAGATGGTGCAAATGAGCAACTTCGCGAACCTGTTACAATTGACCAATTGAACAGTCTTTTTTCACATGAATTTTTCAATGAAAAATGGGAAATTCATCAGTGGATGCTTGTTCTCGCAATCCTAACCGGAGCAAGAACAAACGAGCTCCTACAGCTAAAATGCTCAGATATTGTCACGAAATATGACCGTCCACATTTCTTTATAGTAAAAAGATTGAAGGATGAAGATAAGAGCCTGAAAACAAAGAATTCAAAACGGTTTTTGCCATTTCACAAAATCCTTATAAACCTTGGATTTATGGACTATGTGAAACAGCAAAAAGAAGCTGGTTTTGACAGAATTTTCCATCAAGCCAAACCTCCAAAAAATCCTAACGTTAATTACAGCAATGACTACTCCAAGAAAATTAACCCAATCTTGAAAAGTATGCTGGGCAAAGAAGATGAATATGGCCCAATTGTCTATTATCGCCTACGCCACACCTTTATTGAACTCATGAGAGAGTCAGGAATTGATATTAACCATCAATATTATTTTGAGGGTCATACAAACAGTCATATCAGTGGAAGGTATGGTCGGAAAAGTGACATTAGCGAATTCATGACCAATTCCTTTGATAATATTAATTTCAATAAGATTGAGGCACTAACAAAGCATATTAAAAAGGCTTAGGAGGAGTGAAAATGCCAGCAAGCAAGCTTAAGCTCGTATTTGGCAAAGACACGTCCACCTCCCAAATCCTTCATATAAGCGAGGCTTCCTCTGGGAAAGCCTGCAATTGTGTCTGCCCTCAGTGTGGTTCGGCATTAGTTGCCAAAAAGGGCAAAATCAAACAGCACCATTTTTCTCATGATGGCAGAAAAGATTGCGGTATTGAAAATGAGTCAGCTTTACATCTATTTGCAAAGAATTTGTTTTTAAGGGAAAAAGTATTAAAAACACCGAGAATTACAATAAATTACAAAGGTCATACAAAAAAAATATCAGATAAAATTGTCAAATTTGATAGTGTATCTCTGGAAGAAAGATTTGGAAAATTCAGGATAGATGCAATAGGTAGGAAAAATACTCACCCTTTAATGGTGGAATTCTTCTACACTCATGATGTTGAAGATGAAAAAATAAAATATTTAACATCAAAGAATGCAAGCGTATTAGAGGTTGATATATCAAACGCTCCTCTCGGAAAGAATATCAACACCATCGCTTCATATATATTGTATTCCGCCCCGCGATTCTGGCTTCACAACTCCAAAATATCGGAGTTCATTGGGAATATTGACGAGGAGATTAAAAAGATAAACATAGACGAATCAATTAAATTAGCAAATAATATTAAGCAAAAAATACGCATAGGATTCACAAATGAAAATGTAGAATCTCTTACTCAAAAAATATATGGGAGAATGTATGGATATAAATATTTTAAACGAATTTGCACAGAAAAAGGCTATGACAAATTATTCAACAAAAATATACATAGCGATTATTTTTTTAAAGTAGATTACGAGCATTGGCAGGCATCATTAATATACAATATGATAATCCTGAAAGGGTTGGGTTGGAAATTACATCAAGAACAAGTCTACAGGTTTTTATCTCAGTACATACATCGAGATTTTCTCGTATATATATCAAATACAACTCTAGATATTATATGCAAAGAACACCCCGATTTTCTGCCCCCAATAACCATATTCGAACAGTATTTAAGGCACTTAGAAGACAATGGCGAAATCATACAGACAGATGGTTATATCTCATTGACCTAAAAAGGCTTAGGGGCTGGCTTTATCTCTCTCAGAGCATCTTCAGCCGTAATTGGAGCACCAATATCGCCAGATGGTGCTGAAGCTGCCACAGAGGCGAAATTACGGGCATTTCGAGCCCCTTTAACTAAAGACCTTCTTGTTTTTGATGATATTTTAAAACTTGGTTCAATTTGATTTAAATTATGTTCTACATTCTTCGAATGTTGATTGTTTAAATTTTTAATATCATTAAGAATATTATCAAGTTTCAAACTTCTTTCAGGGTGTTTCAACCCTGCTTCTAGTTTAAAATTTTCAACAAAATTTCCTCTTGTTTCTTCTGGTTCACTACTATTTCTGCCAGAATTTCTATCACTTGGTCTATCTTGGATTCCCCCTCTTGGTTCAACAACTCCAAGATTTCGTCCGTGTTCCGATTTGTCTTCCTGCCCAACAGAAACAACACTTCTGACACTTTTCTCTTTGGCTGTTCGACTGGCTTTTTCTGAAATACATTTCTCAATTTTTTCTCCCTTATGTTTATATAAAAAATCTTTTTTGCTCATTCCGACAAGACGATTTAATGAGCCAATAAAATGTCCATCCATCTCAACAATAGCTGTTTTTCTGCCTTTTTTGACAACAAACCCATTCTCAGCGAGAGCCGCTTTGAATGCTTTAAATCCATCACTTTCGCTATAAAGCTCTTTAATAAGATTTTTGATTGCCGGAAGGCTTAACCCTTCTCGCTTCGCTTTTTGGTGCTGTACGGCACTAAATGAGGCTTTTGGCATAGTCTTTTCGGAGTTCTCTAGGAGAATGTTTTTCAAATTCTCGTCAGAGACGAAATGAGCCGCAGATTTGTTGTGTTTTCCAACAACAATCTCATGTCCAAACTCATGCTCACAGATACGAGCTATTTTCTCGTTTCTTGCGTAGTTCCAACTACTGGAAAGAGTTCTGCCGCTGTATCGCTCTGGTAAGACGAGATGAAGGTGCTCATTCTTCGCTCCACCAGAAAGCCTTTTCTCATGCTTGACGAGCAAATGCGGCCTATCCTCCGCACCATATTCTGACTTGATTTTATCAATCGTTGCCAGTTGCTGCTCATAAGTCCAATCACAGCCTGGATTAATGCTGAAATGCCTGAATGAAAATTTACTATTATCTAAAACTGCTTCTTTATGGAAAGCCTCAAAATCACTCTCAAACCCTTCCATTAGAATGATTTTCTCATTCTCATGAGGCTTATTAAGCAGATGATTTGATAAGTTAGAAACTCCTGATTTTGTTAAAATTCTTGTAGATTTTATTATCATCTCAATTCGTGAACCTTCTCCCTTATGTCGTCTAACAAATCGGTGAAATTCTCAATTTCCTGAAACTCTCGTTTCGAGTTTGCATATTTTGAAATTTGATTGATATTATTTCCAATTCGGGAAATTTCCCTTGAGAGTTTCTGAATCTCAGAAACCCATAAAATTTTCTTTTCAACCAAGTTTTTATCCGAAGAAAGTTTCAAAGATTCCCTAATCCAGTCAGACAGAGTTTTGTCTACACTGGATGCAGAATTCAAAATCTGAGAATATTGCTCGTCTGAGATACGAAACCGTATTGTTTTGTTTTTCATTATTGGGTTTCCTTCTTTTTATTATTTTTTGGTTATCCAAATGGGGTTCAACAGGGGCTTGCCCCTTTGCCAGTTGCTTGAAGTCCGCAGGACGGAAAGCATGACTGGCTACAATATTCGGATAACTTACACTAAGCATAGATTAGGAAACTGTCAAGTAATAATGTAATATACTAAAATAATAATCAATTTATCTGTAAAGTTATCAATAGCAATGAAATGAACAGACCATCGAAGAGTCAGGTGAATGGAATTGCTGTTGGTAACTTTACTCAATTATATAAAAAAGTTTCCAAACAATTCCCCTCTCCCTAACATCACATCGCACCCTCTCCCAGGAAAGGGTACTCTCCCAATCAAAGATTGGTTTGGGTCTAACGGTGACAACATAATGCCAACATTGCAGTGGGGTATTGAGACTTTTGGGATTCTTCCCAAAGGATAAGAATAGGTATCCTGATTTATATATTATTTTTAATTTATATAAATCGTTAAGTAGCACCCCGTGGCCTACCAATCCTAATTAGATACCAATAACCGCATGAGCGGTTATGACCCTATAAAACAGGTGACTTTTTCTATCTGATTATGAGGTGTCTTAACGGTAGTAATACCTGATGCAAGAAAAGTGGCGGGTATGTTTGCACGGCCTTCTGTCGGTCAGAGTTTTGACCAATGGCGCTCAACAGTCCTTAGTGAGATACCCGATTTCTCAGCGATGTAAGGCTTGGTTATAATCTCTTTAGATGCCTTGGCAGTCTCAATGGCTTCCCTGATGATATTAATTTTATCATCAACAGATGGTGTCTTTCTTTCATAAGGCGTTCCTGTTCCACCTATGTATTTTTCTTGCATAAATTTTGATATAGATTTGCAAGTGGAACGAACTTCACTCTCAGGCAAAGGCTCTGAGAATGATGCGTTAAATTGATATGCAACTGCATATAATTCACTGTCATTTTGGTCCCATGACCTAAAATAATGCTGATATGCAAGGTGTCTTACATGGTCAAATAAGTTCACATTTCGACCGTAGCCGCTGCCGCTGGTTTTGACGCCCACAATATTGCTATTGTCGTTTGCAAACTTCTTTATTTTTTCTTTTTCACACCAAACTGTGCAGTCTGTGAGTTCAAGAGGTTTAAAATCTGGATACCAGATTGTTGACCAAGCCTCTTTATTCCAAGGGTTCTTAGACAACGTATTTGTAAATTGCTCATCTCCACCAAGATGCAGTCTAAAAGCCTGCTCAACGACAGCTAATAGCCTCTTCGGCTTCCATCGAGCATTAACATCAGTCAGAACTGGTGTAGCCAACTCGAACACATGATGATGCCTGCCACTATCTCGATTTATGACTGTGCATAAGGGTTTTGGAAAGGAACCTGGAAATTCGTCATAATTGGGATGGTCACAGTCAATGGTTAGAAATCTGACTTTCTTGCAATGACCAGGATTTAGCGAAACATATTTGCGGCCTTCTGCATATCCAGTCGGCTCAACCCAGGATGCCTTTGGTTTTGATGATGATTTTATATTATCAGAAACAAGCTGTGTTCTTGTGTTTAGGTAGGTTTTAAAATCTAAATTTGTCATAAAAAAATGTCCCTTCTTATTTTTCTTTATAGGGAGACATTTTTTAACTTGACTTATTTCTAAATTAATATATTATCATATTTGTGTTTTGATAAAGATTTAGAGAGTTAGGAAATGCCTCCACATTTTTTAGCTCTTTTTCTTTTATTATAATATTCTGAATTAGTCAAGATATTATAGTGAAGCCTTATTAATATCCAGTCGTCTTAAAATAATTCTTCTCTGAAGCTTTCAGCATTCTCTTTCCATACACCATTGTAATACCAAACTTGGACGCTTGTTCCACCTTCAACTACGGAAAGCTCAAAATGTAAGTAGGTAATAGGAGCTAGAGGGTTGCCTTCCATCTTAATATCTATCTCCGCCCCTTCTTTCATCCCGTAAAAATCACCTCTAACACGTAATCCGCCACTCCATAAAAAATCACCTCCACTATAGTTTTCTTCTGCATAGTTTTTATATTGCTTATAAACATTATCTATAGAGCTATTAACAGTCCAAATTAATGGATCACTTTCACTCTTCAAATCATAACCAGTTTTTGTTGCGCAGCCTGAAACAATTAACAAACTAAAACAAGCAATTAATATATTTTTCATTGCAAAATCTCTTCAAAAATATTCACTGGCAGAATTTATTCCAAATAGTTGCGAAATCTGGCATGTCGCTTTCCAGAATTGCCGGTACTGAATCCCCTGCAGTAAAGAAGCGTTGCTTGCCAATGTAACCTCCAAAGGAATTCTTGGCATTAACGTATCCACAAGCTGCGGGAATACCACCAGAACGAGAGAAAAAGACATCAGTGAAATCTGCTGATTCTGGGTCTTTCAGCCTATCTCTAATCTGGTCCATACCTAAGTCCATCCAACCAATTTCTTTATGGTCTGTGGACTGATTATATGGGGTTCGAGCTTGCACAAATGGTGACGCACATATCAGAAGTGTAAGAATTAATATAATTCGGCTCACTTGTTTCCCCCCATTAACTAATGAGGCAAATCCAATTTTGTTCAACTGATGCGTTGAACAATTTCAGATTGCACATAGTTTAGTTTTTTATATTAAAACCGTGATGTCAATTTTTGAGTGAGATAGCTGTTGTGGAAATTTGTCTGTATTGACAGTTTCTTGCAAACTGTGCCACAAATTGTGACACAGAACGTGTCACCTCTCAGTTTGTGATTTATATTAAATCATTGATTGGAAAGGAGAAATACGGACTTCTTAGAGAGTCCCACCCTCTCCGCCATTTCCCAGATAAATCACTGAAAAACAAAGATTTTTGGCTGGCGCTGCAAGCGGCTGGTTTAAAAATCTTGTGTATCACGATTGTGTCACAGTCGCCAGCACATCCAATCCCCTTTTTTCTATTTTCAGGGTGGCATTTTCAGCAATGTCATCAATGGAAGACGGACGGACGGTTTTGTATAGAAAACCGTCCGTCCGTCTTCCTGTTGAAAAAAAATGAAGCGCTCTGTTGACTGAAATTTTTTTGAACGAATATCCGAAAAGTCAGCAATTTCGCTGACAATTTTTTATAAGGATATTTAAATTATGTCTTACATTTCCATTGGAAAAATCGATAAATCCGCAGCCTTTGAAGCAGATTTCGAACCACGCTTCAAACTCCGCACTGAGAAAGAACTCATAAGCCTTCCCGGCCCGCAATGGCTTGTTAAGCACCTCATCCCTACCAATTCGCTCATTCTGATGTATGGAGCACCGGGGGCGGGGAAAAGCCATATTGCCCTTGCCCTGACACAGAGCATTGCAAACGGGTATGAGATACTTGGACGTCGAACGAACAAAGCCAAGATTGTTTATGTTGCCGCTGAAGGTGCATCTGGAGCCAGCAACCGCGTTGAGGCCCATCGGGTATATAGGAATATTCCGGAAGATTCAGAGGGGGATGCTCTTTATCTGGATTGCCCGGTTTCTCTTCTGCACGACGATGAACTTGAAGACTTTGTCCTCGCTATCGTTCACAAGCTGGCAGGGCAGGAAATCGGCCTCGTATTCATAGACACACTTTCCAGATGCTTCGCCGGAGACGAAAACAGAGCTGACGAAATGGCACAACTGGTTTCAGCGTGCCAAATCATTCAGCGGGAACTGGGGTGTTCTGTTTGCCTCGTCCATCACGAAGCGAAACAAGGCTCCGCAAGAGGAAGCACGGTTCTGCCCGGTGCAGCTGATACCATTATCCACGTCACACCAACCGACGGAAAAGGGTTTGAAGCCGTCATCGAAAAGCAAAAAGACGCCCCTGACGGGCTTGTCATTTCGGGCCATTATGATCTGATAGAACTCGGGACAGACGAGGATGGAGAACCAATCGAGGTGCCTGTTGCTCTCTTCGACAAAATTTCCCCTCAAGCAAAAGGCAAAAACAACGGACCTAAAGGACGGAATCAGGCGATTGCCCTTGAGGTTTTAAGCGAGGCATCTGTATCAGGTTTAACAGAAGAGGATTGGCAAACGGCGTTTACCGAATGCATCGGATCAGATAACCGGCGCGCCTTCCGAGAAGCAAAGATAGCCCTGCTCAAGAGAAAATTGGTTTCGGAGATTGGCGGAAAGTTTGTTGCGAACTGATACTCAAAAATCAAAGCCAAAACCCAAAAGCCCGCCTTAATGGCGGGCTTTGGCTTTCCATTGGAACAAATCACGCACGCAGCTACAACCTAATTCAAAGCCGCCTATACGGCGGTAAACAACGCAATTTCTCCACAACTTTTATATAGGTTCATTTGGGAGAAAACCAAATCATCTTTCTCGTAAATTATCTTTTCCTACCGCGTCAATCATTGCGTTCGCCCCCTTGATCAGCCCCCTTCCAAAATGCGGACCAGTCTGATGTAAACCTTTGTTGACCGCCCTCGCCCAAGCATTTTGCTTTGCCTTCGCTGTCATTCTTCCTTTCCTGTTCAGGCGCGTTTCCGAAGGCCCCAAATGTTTTTGAGGCTCAAGTGGAACAGCACCGAACGGCTCGGCCTGTCGCAGATATGAACGATGATCCAAAGCCGTATCAGCCCCACCCAATGCCAACGCTCTGTTGCATATAGCTGCCCACTCGCTCCGCCACGCCTCAATATGCTTGCGGGAATGCTGTTTCTGGTCGAGTTCCCTTGTTTTTACCCCCATACAGCCGCCCTCAATTTTTCTGGTCGTAACCATCAAATGCGCGTGGTGATTTCTTTGGTCTCCATCCTTGTCAGGGGAATGCATTGCGTAATCGACTGCAACACCGTGACGCGAGTGAAGCCAATGAGCGAAACTCTTAACAAGCTCAGCACGACGAACGTCATCAAGCTCACAGGGCAAGGCAATAACAATTTCGCGAGCAACAACAGAATTTTTCCTGTTTTCTGCGGCTTCTGCTGCATTCCATAGACTAGCCCTGTCGCCTTGCCATCCGATCACCCCAGAGGCTACAACGCCACGCCTGCGCGTATAATTGAACGTCTCCCCGGTCCGCTCATCATCAAGTTTTTCCCCGGCTCTGTATGCCGCTGCTGCGACCGCACTGCGCCCGTCTCCTCGCCTTACGGACTGCACCGCCAAATAGAAAATTGCCATTCCTCCCCCTTGCAATCGCCAGATTGCTAAGTTGCGCCCTTACGAGGAAAGAAATGGGATTGAATCGGAGGATTTTCCAATGGAAACAAATTGTTAACGCCACCACATCCTTTGAAAGCAATCAAGGAGGTGAAAATGTCATCGTCAATATCAGACAGAGATCGGAGACAGGCGAGAGCAAAAGAACAGCGAAAAAAAGCTCAAGCGAAACGGGAACGGGAACGAATGAACGCCAAGCGGAGGGCTATACTGGCGAATGTGATGGAATGGGCGCTGATGGGACCGGGAACAAACAGGAACATAGCACGCAAGCTTTTGAGTGATGCTCTCAATACCCCGGCAGATCGCAGAATATTCGGGCTGGACTAACCTGATCGGCTGCGCTTTGGCGCTCGTTCTTGGTATGGGTTCCACCCCCAAAGGCAAAGGCGCCAAATCACGCCCGGCGTCAGAAAAGAAGGTGTATCCATTGCAGGCCAGAGGGCTGTTTCATCAGGAAGCTTTAAAAATTGAGCTAGAGCCCGACGATTGGCCTTAGTCTGCCCCCTCACAAAGTCCTTTGCACTGAACAGGTGCTGGCTTGGCTGTGCTTCTTGCACCAGAGACTGATAAATCCCTTCCCGCTTTTCCCGTTCTCTCGTCCAATCACGTGTGTTTTTCATATGCCCGCCCCTATATCTTTCATAATCAACGATATAGGAGCGGAACCCGGATATTTCCAATTAATGGAACTGAATGCCAAGCCTTCTTATTCTTGAGCCTTCGCCCTTTCAATATTGAGGGCTAGTAAGTTAGCCAAGGCCTCGTCATCCGTAATATCAGCGGGCCAACCATACGCAGCAGCTACGGCCTCATCAAGAACGCGGTGAGCATTCTCCAACCAAGCAGGCCGCTCGTTGTAAAGGTTCGTCAAAGTCCTTTTCTTCAGGATTTTAGCTGCATCCTCGTCCTTCGGAAGAATTCGGTCTGGATACCCAGTGACAACCTCCGGGACGATTTGAACAAGGTCGGACGGATTCAACCAATTCCTGCGCAACTCATCCAATTTTTTCGCCGCCTCAGATATAGCTTCAGCTCTCAGATCGCTTTCAAATGCGGGAGCAGGAAGATCAGGCGTTAAACCATCCGGGAACGGAAAGGTTTCGAATGTTGTGCTTGGTGTATATCTTGGATCGTTACCAACGCCCAAGAATGAGCAAAGTTTGAGCGTCCAAAGCTCGTGAAACTTGCTGTGTAAAATGCCAAATGTAACATCGTCATCTCTGGCGATTGCGACAGTCGCACTGTCGGGCAATATCGATTTATCCGCCCACACGAAAAGCCTATATTTTGAGTGGCGTGTTGTAACAATGTATCTACTAAAACCCTCTAATGCTTTTCGCATTTTAGGCCGAGAACGCTGGTGCAACCACCACATCTTAGCCGTCTTAGCTTCTTTACCGCCTTCTCTGGATTTCGAAAGCACCTCTTTTATATATTGAAATGGAGCCTCATATAGGGCCGCTTCCTCCAGCGACATCGAGACACCAAAGTCAACAATCCATTTGCCAGATGGTTTTGCCGTGATGTCCCTCGTATTGACCCAAGGGCGCAAAACATCAGAATTTTTCCTGCCGTTTGGGTTTTGGGGGAGCTGCAACCAATTCCTCGCCAGTTCCCCAGGGACGTCAAACGGGCCATTCTTCTGTGTGCCAATAAATGATATATTAGAATTTTGCGCTAATTCTTTGGCTCTGGTCAGGTTAACAGCTCCACCTGATAAATCCGAATAAATTTCTGATATTGGAGCACCATCCAATTTTACGATGCGCGGGCTCAAATTCCAATCAAAGCAAACCAGAGACACACGAACAGACGCTCCGTCAACAGTCCAGCTCTCATCAGACCAAACATCAAAAATCTTGTGAGAAGCAGCTATGCTATCAAGCACTTTCCGGTTCGCCCCTGAACGAATAGAATTCGTAGACACAAAGCCCACACGCTCATAATACTTTGCCCCCATCATGTGGTCAGCAATTGCAAACCAGTAGCATACAAGGTCTGCGCCACCCGGCACCCATTCAGAATATGCCTTACGAAGCTCTTGAACATATTCTTCCCCCAATGCCGCAATCATCATCTTATCTCCCAAAAACGGGGGATTCCCAATAATGACATTTGCATCAGGCCACAAATTCCCCACGTCCGGCCATTTACCGTCCGGGTTTGCTGGCAACAATGCATCACGGTTTTCAATCGTGGTTAAGGGGCGAAGGATTGGGTTGCGGGAGACATTGTAGCCATTGCGGCGCATCCACTGAATTTCCCCAATCCAGACACTGATGCGAGCCAGTTCCGCAGCATAAGGGTTGATCTCTATTCCACTGATGCATTCCGGCCCTATTTGTGGAAATTCTCGGGCTAGGCCCATCGCCTCGACTTCGATACCGGCACGATGTTCCAAATCTTTAAGCGACAATAGTGCCAGATACAGGAAGTTTCCCGAACCACACGCAGGGTCCAGAACCCGGAAATGCCGCAAGCGGTCCAGAAAATCCTGATAAATCTTGATTGCCCGGTTTTGTGCTCTGGTTCTCGCTGACCTGTCCTTGGTGCTTTCCCGTTTGGTCATTATTGCATTGATTTCAGCTTTGCACGCATCCCACTCCGCAGACAGGGGGCGGATGATGACCGGCTCAATGATCATCATAATCTTGTCGCGGTCTGTATAGTGTGCCCCCAACTGACTGCGTTTGTCCGGGTCTAGGCCACGCTCAAACAAGGTGCCGAAGATAGAGGGATCCACTTCTGACCAATCAAGCCTAGCCGCTTTCAAAACAGTTTGTATCTGCTCCTTGGAAAGCGGCAGAGACTCATCATCATCAAACAAGCCACCGTTGAACCATTCAATACTTTCCCAAGCGGCTGAACCGCCGGAACGCATCGCCCCAAAAAGCTCAGTGGACATTTTTCCAAACTCTTCGGGTTGTTTAACTCCGGTTTCAAGCATCTTCTGGAAGAGGCGGTTAGGAAGAAGGTGCACATCCTCCGCGAACATACAAAAAACAAGCCGGTTTACGAAGTGGGCGACCCTGTCGGCTTCGTAACCTTTTGCCCTCAAGTCACGGGCCAAAGTGGCGAATTTCTCCGCTGCTTCCTCTGTAAGTGCCTGACGTGTCTTTCCCGGACGCAATCTTTCCGGGTCGCACATCACATCCTTAAGAATCTGACGTTTACCCGCATCCAACAAGTCATCAAGAGTCAGGATATGAATTTCGCTAACCGTATTCGTCCAGTTGGTATGGATACGAAACGTGTGCATATCGGAAACCACCAACAAAGGTGGATTACCAAGCGCCCCAGCATATTGTTGAAGTTGTGCAAAGGCCTTATCTAGGTTCCGACCCTTGCCTTTGTATTCCCAAGCGAAATGCCCCTGCTTCCATACATCGGCCCAGCCATTTGAACCTGTGGATTTATTTGCCCCCTTCTCGAACGCATAGGATTCGCCGGTTGCATCAGCATCGGAGGGCGCAGGTTCATCCAACAATTTGCACAAATCGACAAACTGACTTTGCGCAGCAGCCCTTTCGGTCAGTGTGCTGGCTTTCCATTTGGCGACAAATTCGGTTGGCGTCATTTGTAGCGTCTCCCCGTTTTTTTATATTTGGGCAAGCATAAGCCTGAAAAATTGACGTGCTCGTAAGTCAGGGCTTCAACAGCTGGTTTCAATCTCAGCATTGAATATGAAAGCCCATCTTCATCACGGCCATAACGCTCTGAAACGTTTCCATTCGAATGACCCAATATAGCGTCAACCATAGACTCCCGGACTTCCTTGTCGAGAAGTTCGCGCTTAACGGTATGCCTGAATGAATGAAAATTTACCCTCGGGTCAAGAATGCCAATCTTTTTGCGGAGGTATCTACTCCACCACGCAGACCAAGCCGAACTGATACTTGACCCTACTGCATTAATCTTTTCAAAAACCCGATCTTGTTCCGCTCGTCGTTGGGCCTCTAGATAATCCATAAATCCCCATTCAAGCAGTTTTGAATGAATTGGAATTTTTCGGATCGTTGAATCGGACTTCAAATTACGTGTCTTGTTATGGCGTATGAAAAAGTAATCAATCCCCATTTCACAACCAATATCCGCGATCTCTAAGCCACAGACCTCGGTCAAGCGTGCACCGGTAAACATACATACCAAGGGCACCCAAAAAGCTGCCTCCCCAGCTCCTCCGAGTGGACGAAAGCCTTCCGAAAAAACCGGAGAATTTAGAACCATCTGCAATCTATCCGAGGAGAAGAACAGACCTTTGACTTCTTTTTCGTGCTCTTTCGGCTTTCTGACACCAATGCGTTGAGCAACATTATCGCTCAGTATCCTTTCCCTGACTGCGAAGCCCAAAACAGCACTGATTGCGGCAAGTGACTTGTTTTTGACGGTGTGGGGCTTGAGACGAGGGATGTCGTTTCTACCCTCTAATGACGTAATCAGCTCTTTTATGCCCATTTTCCGCTGGTTGTGCGTCATTCTCACAGGCAATTTTTCGACTTCATCCCGGAAGTATATGATGTCATCGGATGTAATTTTATCAACGGGCAGATCACCGACAAGATCACAAAAACGCTTTATCTGAGTTTCAAAGTCGGCTGCTGTTTTCGGGGCTACAGATTGGAAATGACACCATTTTTTAAACAACTCCGTCACAGTCGGCTTTGTGCCTGATCTTTTCCCCTTTCCCTGCTCTGACGTGTCAATTACGGACGTCGCTCGCGATTGGGCAACATTCTCGTCGTCATATCCATCGGAAATTACTCCGGTGCTGAGCTGGAAAAGACGGACTACGTCTTCAATCGAACGGTGTGGATCAAACAAGGGGTCTTGGAAATTTGTATTAAAGTCTAATTTATCTTCCTTAGAAGCCCGTCGGTTTGCTTCGCGTCTTGCCCTCAGAAATCCATGGCAGAGCTTTCGATAGATGATGTTTTCTTCATCAACGAGATCAAGCCGGTCCCTCATCAAAAGTTCTTGCCAAACATCTCCTTCTACGGCGCTGAAATCACCATTTTGAAAGTTTTCGACGATCTCGGCCTCCACGGCCTCACGGCTTTTTACTCGTTCTGCCAAAATCTCTTTGAACTCTTCGCGGTGCATCTCCGGAATGGCTGCCATTTGGCGCAAATGAAAATCCTCATTGCTCTCGTTATGAAAGAACGTGAGAATCATATCGACAATTTCCTTGTCGTTCATTTCCGGAGAACTCCTGATGCGATGAAACAAAGTATAGGCGCGTGTATGCAACCCAAGCGCAGCAACTTTGGCAAGAGCAAAGTTCCGGGTTTTAAGGCTAAAACGAAGTTCTGACTGGGGAATCCGGTTTTTGAGGTCTGCGGGGACACGCATCCGAAAATAATATACTGCCCCACGACGAAAAAGATGGCTTTGCTTTGACAATGTGTCACACTCCTGTGTCACACCGCTTGACAAGCTAACCTAATGTTTTTATTTATCTTTAATGGTTTGGGGGTTGTGATTAGTATGACTACCGAGTCCCACCCTCTCCGCCATTTTCTCTTTCTGAAACAGACTGTATGCCATTGATGCTTATGGTATATTATGAGCTTATCAATACCAAGCTCATGCTAGGTGGCAACTGCAGCCGCCATCCATACCTTCTGCTCCGTCTGCAAAAAATTCCACGCCAATCTTGCACCGGCGTCACACTCTCGATATCATCCCCCAATCTCCTTTTCGACAGAATTTACTTTTAAATAACTTGGCTTAAAGAGCTCAGGTCACTCAACAGAAAGGCCCAGTGGGGACTTAGTTATATTCGGATTGTAAATAAAAAATAAAATGTCATAATCCTGACAAACAAAGCCACACTTTACTCTTGAATTTTAAAGACAAAGACAATTAAAACAACCGAAACAGAAATACTGAAAAATAAAATGCCTCTTATAAATTATTTTTTAAAAAAATATCGCCTCCGTAAGGTTACATACACACCTCGCCGACTAACAACACGTCTTTCTGAAATCAAAATTGACCGCCCCTTATTCTTTCTTCGCGTCCAGGGCGGGGGACTAACAATTCTAGCAAAGTGCTTTCAGCGCCTGAACAATACATGCTTTGCAAACGGAAATAGTGATAGCTGGGATGCTGCAGATAACGAAATGCATGTCTGCGTAACGAGCAAAAAACTCCCTAAGGAATTTTCTTTCCATACGAACACATTCTACCCACCAGAACTGGCATCAAATTTCTACCGTTACTGGACTTATGCCACAGACCAAGCATTGCCCCATTTTCGCATTGAGGACCCAGAATCTGTTGGTGAAAAATCCCTCTCAGGCTTTCGAGACTACATCAAAGCGATCATCCGAGCACATGCCAAGGATATTAACTCTTGTCGCTTCGTAGATAAAAGCCAACTTTATACAATTAATACTCCACTCATCCGAAAAGCACTCGCAGATAGCTCTCCATATTTTGCCATTTTTGGGCGCTCCCCATACGGAAGCGTGCCAAGAACTGCGAAGAATTACTACTTGAATCCAAACAAGCACGGCTTTGATATGAGCTATGAGGATGCTCTAAAACTATGCGCTCAACATTGGAATAACACTTTTTCAATTGCTTTAAAGGACTGCAACGAGAAACAAGATAATCTATTTTTAAAAATAGAAGATTTCTTTGCAGATCCCGATTCCTTCTGTAGAAAGATCTGCGATTTTGCAGAACTAGATTTCTCAACGGAGATGGCTCCAAAACCCGACCAGAAGAACACTATTTATGAACAAATGGCACGCAGATGGTACCCGATTAAAAAGTCCTCTACTGATTCCGCTCTTAGATCATTAACAGAATTAGAAATCTCAATCGTGAATGAAATTTGCGGTAAAACAATGCAGAACCTAGGATATGAATTGGAACGTCGCTAATACTCAAATTAATTTTTGAGCCCCACACCTAATATCGTTTCCGTATTTTGGGCCAGAAAACCGACACTATATTTCTCCAATATTTTACTTCTCATATTTGCGATCATTCTCTTTTTCTCCTCCTCATCCAAACTAAGTATTTCCAGCCAAGCATCTCGCAAAGCAATCGCATCACCAACGGGAACAACCCAACCGGTATCGCCAATTAAATTAGGCACCCCTCCCACCCGGCTAGCAACGGGCAAGACACCACATGCCATCGCTTCGGCAATTACATTCGGAAATCCCTCTCCTTTTGAAGCAAGCGTGATAATATCGAGAGCATTATAACATGATAACATGTTTGAAATTTCGCCCGCCCAAACGAGATGCTTTGTAATCCCAAGATCCGAAGCAATTTGTTTCAGGCTTTCTCGTCGAATAGGACTTCCTCCACCGATACAAACGAACTTTACGTTCACACCCTGATCCAACAATATTTTGGCTGCACGGAAAAATGTCTCATGATCTTTTATTGGATCAATCCGGGCGACCATTCCAACAATTATCTGATCAGCTGATTCCGCCCAAGATTTTCCTAGATCTTCACCTGCTCCCTTATCCGGACGAAAGTGTTCGGTATCAATTCCGTTGTAAATCACAACTGTGTTTGCACCGAACGCACGATAAATTTCAGCCCCTTGATCGGAATTCGCAATCACCAAATCAGCATGTGAGGAGAGCTTTCGTTCAACGGCATACACCCACCTGCTAAATCTATCATACATCTCAAGATGCATCGTTGCGGCCCGGACGCCGAACACGATCTTTGCGTGCGGCAATACAATCCTACCGAGTGCTGCCAGAATATTTCCAGTAGGTAAGTAACCGTGGATTATCATGGGCTTAGACACATACAGCATCCGGAAAAATCGGAAAACCACCCCCAACACATTCCAACGTGTTGTTTTATCCAAGGAACGAACTGTGACGTTTGTATCATCCAGAAGAGCTCCGTAGCCTTCAGATCGGTAGAATGTACAAATTTCCACCTGATGACCACGGTTGCACAACTCCTTGGCAAGCATACACAACTGACGTTCTGCTCCCCCACGTTCCAAAGAACGTATTACGAATAATATTTTCACGTTCTCATCCTGAGATGCTACAAGTATTTGATTATCAAGCGCATAAACAGAACATGCCTTCACTGTACGCAAAAGCTATGACAGTACCTGATGCCAAGCCTGCTCTACCGAAGCCAGTTCCCATTCAACCACTCTCTCGGATGCATTCCGCGCATGCTTCTCGCGCCGCTCAACATCGGCAATAAGACTGCAAATATTTACAGCCCACTCCTGCTCATTATGCGGATTACATATAACGCCACACTGTCCATCATTCAGAATATAATCAATATCAGGCACATCCGAACTCACAATCGGCGGACATTTAGCCTTCATCGCTTCAAGTAGTGCATTAGGTTGACCTTCATACAACGAAGGCATTAAAAATATTGAAGCCTTCCCGAGCAACTCGTACGAGTTTTCAACTCGCCCCAAGAATTCCACATTCTGATCGATATTTAACTCTTTAGCTAGCTCCATAAGCTGCCCCTCAAGCCCCCCTTCCCCAGCAATAAAAAGTCGCCAGTCAGGCAACTGATGAACACAAAGAGAAAAAGCTCTCAACAACATAGAATAGTTTTTCTGAGAGTGCAGACGCCCAATCGCTATCAGAATTTTTTCTCGCCCTGAAAAAGGCAGAATGAACTCGGGATTATCCAATCGCCTGATAGGATTTGGAAGATAGCTCAGCTTTCTTTTGGGGACGATTCGAGCCAACCATTTAATTGCAGGCCGACTATTCGCTGTTACGATATCAGCAAAACGATAAAGAATGATGCGCCCAGCATCCCAAAACAAACCAAAAGATTGCCGTGAGGGATCGTTCCGTTCTGACACAACAAGTTTATAGGCACAAAAGGCACTTGCCAGAATCGCAATGCAATTCGTTGGAGCAATAAAAGACACAACAGTGTCTGGCGCCAATTTTTTAAGGGCAGCTCGAAGAGCAAATATTCTTCTTAGATTTGCAAAAGCACCTAGAATCTTATTTGAGGCATTCCCGATCATCCCCAAGCGAACACACTGAACTTTATCATCAATCCGAAAGAAATCATCGCAGCCACTATCAAATGTCACAACAGAACACATCCATCCTGTCGCACTCATATGATTAATCATGCGAACAGCAACTTGCTGAGCGCCCCCACTTCCAATATCCGAAATAACAAATACCAATCGCTTTGCCATTTTATAGCCCCTGATTCGCAACGGAATGAATTAAGTCCATTTCGACAGCTATCCGCTGGGACCAAGGCATCAATTTATGATCTCTACTGATCTTTACAACCTCCCTCATGCTTTTGATCTTTTTCGGATCTGAGCACAAATTTATCAACAAAGATGCCAATTCAGATGGCTGAGCATTGCAGGAAATTTCTGCCCTTGCCCCTTTCTCAAGCACATGGCCAATCCCACCGAGCGGATCCTCGTTGCCATCCAAGCGTCTAACAATACATGGGATACCAAAAGAAATCGCTTCCAGAGTAGAATTACTCAAGTGCCCCTGAAGATTTAGAGACACATATACATCTGCGGAGCCTAATACCGCCTCAACATCAATCAGAGTCAAGCTTCCTGAAAAATCAACCCAGTCATCACATTGAGCCTCCTGCACCTTAGCCACAAGGTCCTGCAGAGCCTCACCATCACCAACAATAGTCGGCTTAAACAACTTACGTTGCGCTGGCGGAACAGAAAGCAGTGCATCAACGAAGAAATCAGCCCCTTTGAGCTTCTCAACGCGCCCCAACAGCACGACGTTAACCGGTGCTTCGCATGAAAAACAATCTCTGTAATCACTCCAATTACTTTGGTTTACGCCATTCAACATAATACTCCTAGGTGTGGATTTGGCGAGATAACGGTCCATCCACTCCTTGCCACCACTGCCATCCTGAGAACAAAGAACATAAGCAAAGCACGACCTATAAGCCCACTTCATAACCCAATTAAATAAGGCTTTACTACGGTCCAACCTCCACATATCGGGAGGGATCCCCAACAGCCTGAGGAAAACAGGCCGCTGAGTTAAACGCGCAAGAAGCCCTGCAATAAGCCAATTACTTCTATCAATATAGATGAGGTCTGGATTGATCTGTCGCACCAAACAAAAGATGCGCAGAAAATGCAATACCTCTACCCACAAGAATCTCAGTTTTCGAGGAAATATCAACGGGCACTTATCAGACAAAACACGAATATTTGTGCCAAGCCCCTGAAGAGAAACGTTACAATTGTTTAACTCTGCCAAACGAGATCCATCTACAACAGAACCGTAAGACCTCGTCATAACCAAAGTCAGATCCACAGCTTTATCTACGTCTAGATGTTCGATCAAATGTGCCATAGCTGGGCTACCTGTTGGTTCCCAGCGTTTGCATTCCAGACTTTTCTCAAAACCAGACATTAACCTGGAAACAAATAGTATTTTCATTTGAACTCTAGCGTTCTGCTATCCAAGGTCATTGGAAAATTGCTTCTGCCAAGTCTGATAGATCGCAGATCTGATTGCAAATTTTGTCCACCCTCGACCTTCTGTGGCTCTCTGATTTATTTGGAAAATTATTTCTCGAAACTCTTTTGGAAATACTTGAATCTCAAGAGGAGGCGCCTTTCTTAAAAGTTCAGAAGACGAATAAAGAAATCCATGCTTCCGACTTGGGAATTCTGCTCTGCTCAAGTACTGATCTCTAATTTTACCCAATACATATTTGCGACCACCAAGAAGGTGCCGCCTCGCACCGATCGCAGCCATCGCTTGAAAAACATCTTTTGACAGATACGGAGACCTCAATTCCATGCTCTCGGACATGGACGCGTGATCCTGTCCCAAAAGGATCGTCCCAGGAAGAGTATTAACCATGTCCTCCCAGCCAGCAGTGTAATACGGGCTAACTCCCTTCTTACCGAACCTTGAAGCCGGCCATCCCCCAACATCGACCTTCTCAGCAAAGGCCTGGTAAGCTGGCAAATTTTTTTCTGAAAGATAAATCTCCGCAAAACTAGGCGAAGCATGCTCGGACAACCCCTCCAAGCGATTAGAAAGGCCGGAAAATACGCGAGCCATCTTCCAGAGTAACTTGAGAAGACCTTCTGGAAGACTGTACATATGCCTCAACCTATACAACGTAACCGATTTCCCATAACCGAATGAGAGTTCATCCCCCCCCACACCAGTCAAACCAACCACACACTTAGACCGAGCCACCGCACAAATGGCCTTTAAGGCCAAAGCACCAGAGTTGTCATTCAAAACTCCAAACAAACTTACAAGGTCTTCTATAGAATAAGACAGGTCTAAAGCATCAACTGATATCACTTCATGATGAAGCCCAAGTTTTTCTGCAATTTTCCTCGCCTCTTGCGCCTCCTCAATCGCGATAGAACCGGATAATTTTCCTTTGATTTCAAAAGTAATAGTATCCGGTTTGATACCGAGCTCAACAACAGATAATGCTGCCATCAAAGTTGAGTCCGTGCCCGAAGACAAAAACAGGCAAAGCGGAGCATCAGAGATCAACCTGCGCTCCATTGACACGCAGAGCGCATCTTTCACAGATTTTATTTCTTGATCTGTTGGCGGCCCCTCCAACAAGTTATTTGGGTCGAATTCCGGAAACTGCCAATATTGAGTTCGTGATATACACCGCCCATCTTTAACAATCATCAACGTAGCCGGAGAAAGTCGATTTATTCCGGAGAAACCTGTATGTGGTGGAGAGGTATACCCAAGCAAGAAAAACTCAAGCAACTCCGCAGGGTCTTTTGAGGGATGAAGATCCTTCAATTTGCGGAATGCATTTATTTCAGAAGCAATAAAAATGCCGCGCCCATCTTCGAACCAATAAAGTGGTTTTTCTCCAAAAGGATCAACCGCAGCATATATTACCCCGTCCTTCTCAATCACAAACGCGAACATTCCATCAATCAGGTCCAGCACACCCTTTCCAAAATGATGCCAGCCAACCAAAAGAACTTCTGTGTCGCTATTGGTTTCAAATGTATAACCAAGGCCAAGCAAACGCTCCTTTAACGACAAGTAATTATATATTTCGCCGTTAAATATCAGCGTCCAGCCATATTTTTGCATTGGTTGGTTTCCATCAATTGACAGATCAATAACGGATAACCTACGGTGCCCAAAATATCTGAAACGGTCATCAGAAATCTGTCTTCCAGAAGCATCCGGCCCGCGATGGTGCAGAGTCGCAAGCGCCTCATCCAAACTTCTTTCCGTATCTAACATTATCGGACTTAAAGCGTGGTGAAATAGAATGCCACACATGTTCAGCTGCCCCCCAAATACTGCTTAAACATCTGAACACTTGCAATATTCCACAAAATATCTGCCGTATGATTCGGACAATCAGCAGGCTCATGCTGCCAACGACGATACAAATCCGCGAGCCTGACTATATCAATCAAATTACCTGAATTTTGTGAATCCAGAAGGATTTCTATTGCTTGTTGAGCCTGCCTTGTCGTCTTCAGGGCTGTGTCATTCGTTGGCCACGTTCGGACTGTTTCCATCGGTTTTTCCTCAGGCTTTCCGAACAGGGAGGTTCTAAATTTCCGAAGGGCTCTGTAAGCCAGTTTTCTTGAACTCGATACAATAGGCAAATCGTCATTTGCACTAAGAACCCGACGAAATTCAGGTTTCAAAATATCGAGTACATCCCTGACCAGCCTTCGGTCAAAACGGAGCAACGGATCTGTTTGCAGGTAACAATCGAACACCCTGTTATCAAAACTGGGGGTTCGCAATTTACAGAGCGTTCTCATCGCCAGATTATCAGGATAACTATAATGCCGGCTTGGATCAGAAAGGAACAAATGATGGTAAGCTTGGAGAGGGTTTGCGCCAAACTCCAAGGCTTCTTCTTCTAGATATTTGATCTTATGCAAAAGTGCTAACCGCATATCCTCAATAGAATCAGATCTAAAAAGCATATTAATATTCGGAAATTTTATGCGTGAAGAAAAGGAAGATAAATAGAAATTTGAAATATCCGACGAGATGGTTTGTGGAGTATGAAAGAGAGTGTAGTCATGAAAATTCACATCATTTCTTGGAATGTACATCCCTTGGAATAGATAGTCTAAACCGGTACCACACAGCCCGACAGACTCTGCATCTACCCGATCTCGTAACCCTAGGAAAATATTTGCAACATTATAGTGCCCGCCATTTTGCAAAACAGCCTCAAGATAGGTCTCTTGATACAGATCAGGCTCCAAAACAACCGGTATATGCTCAACACCGATCAGATCACAAAGCTCGCGCGCTCGTAAAATTTCCCTAGTTTGGGCATTAAATCCCACTGTGTAACAGCGCACGTCTCTATTTAGAGCGGCCAGAACAACACGGGTATCATGTCCTCCGCTTAAGAATAAACTGATGGATTGCGCATCAGAAACCTTGTCAGAGATCGAAGCCTGCAAGGCTTCAGCAACCCAAACAGCTGCTGTATTATGGGATATTTTTCTCTGCTCATACTTCGGGGCGAAATAACGTTCAACAAACATCCTATCAGTATAGCGCAATAGATGCCCCGATCTCAGGAAGAAAATCTCCTTACACAAAGTGTATTTTCCATGTATCCTACGGTAATTTAAATACTCATAAAACTCTTCATCTCCCCACGTCAGCGTCTCTTTTTCTGCCTTTTTTGAGACTACGATATCAGAAAATGAGAATGCTCCAATAAACCCATTACTATTCTCAGAATAGTGAAATTGTATACTAGAAAATCTATCAGAGTAGATGACAAGAGATCCGTCTTCCTTATCGATAGAAAGCAATAGAAATTCACCATTTATTTCTGCCGGAGTCACATTACCTCGTTCGAATAATTCCTTAAGAATTTCTTCTTTTGATGAAACATTCGAACAATAAAAAAAACCCAAACCAATAGAAATATTTCTTTCGCCATACAAAATAACAGGATTCTCATGAACCCCAGCCCAAGCCAATTGAATGGACTTTTCCCCGAAATAGAACGTATCCATATAATCTACATCAAATGGAATATTAATACTTTTAGCATAAATACTACTTATAGAAATAAAAAAATGTTCTCTATGCATTTACCACTCACAAAATAAATTTAAGAAAAGTAACTTTTAACAAATTCAGTATTCTGTCGCATACATTTGGATTGTTCGATGGCAGCAGAGAAAACATCCCTATCAAAAACAGAACTATTGGTCGTGTTTCTGGAAACTGGCACAAGGTATAATCGCTTCTGGAGCTTCACTGCCGCTTCATCTAGCAGAGGAATACGCCCATGGTCCATAACGACAATTGGAATATCCGTATAGAGAGCAGAACGAAGAGCTGTTGTTGCAAGATAATCGAAGACAAGCAGATCCACACTCCACATTACCTTTTCGAACGGCTCAGATGATATAGAAACCCCCCTCAGTTCACTGATAATATGTGAAACCCCAATCTTACATTCAGGATGAGGTTTTACGACCACCTCATAGCCCAATGATAAAAGCGACGTCACCAACTTGAGTTGGAAATCGATTGTTGTAATATCCGGACACAGTGGCGGAATAATCGCCTTTTCGTGCATATAAACTGATGGCACAAACATCGCGATAGGCTTTGACGTTCTTTTACGCTCTCCAGCTTTCCTCTCAGGAACTTTCGAAAACAATCTGAATGGAGAGACATCAAATACAGTTTGGACTGCACCGTGGACTTTTAAATCTGAAGTCAGAATCTTTTTTGCACCTAAAACTTGCGCCTGTGTGTACATGAAATAAGTATGAGAAAATTGGATATTAATTAAATGTATTAAAGGAATATTCATCCACCCGGATCCAGACCCATGATCATAAACTGATGCTTTCTTACCTTCTTTTGAGGCTGCATATGCAAGCAATCGATTAGGGAATGCCCCACAAGATCCCAACCAAATTTCGTCAGGAAGCTTTGTTGCTTTTTTCATCACAGAACTAAGGCCGTTAACGCCTGTAGAAACTGCGTATTCCGACATAGCAAAAATGACCGTGCGCAAATAATCAGAGACAGAACAAGAAAACTTCACAAAACTCAGGCAGATAATATCTGTTACGTCATCGATGACCTGTTTCTCAATTTTAGTTCCAACACCCTGAGACGAGTGCGGTTCAATCCATTGCTCAAACCGACCCAAAATCAATCTTTTTCCCTTACCTGCAGCATAAGACGCCATAGAATAGTCTGCTGCAAAACAAAGAATATCTTCTCGATTTACAAATTCCGGCGGCACTCTAGATAATCCATCCCGCTTTGACGCCGAGTACAACCAACGCAAATAATCTCGAACAACATTTCTTTTCCCAAACATTCGCTGTGCAGAGGACAAAACCACAGGATCAGCCGCCTCTCCCTGTTTCAAGCGATTAAGAAAACCTGTCTGCTTTCGCCCCCACCGAACATCCACATTTTTTGATGCGCTATTTTCCAGAACCGATGCGTGCATGTATAAATTTGACGCATCCAATACCAAATAAATCAAGACAAGCCACAGCCCCTCAACCGATGAACTCGCGTTAATCCCCTTACAATTTATGTAAGCAGTTAAGTCTTTTGCTAATTCTGATGTAAAATGATCAATTTTGTGCTCGGAAACAGGAAAGAAGAAATCTGCAACACCAAAACCCCCTCTGGACTGCTCGAGTGGGTGGATGTCAATATTTTTCACTATGCCCTCGAAAGTTAGATTTTTTTTGTAACTTATTGTATTTCCATTCCAGCATCTCCCAGTCCTCTTCCACATCGACATTTACTCGATACTGATAAGGAACATGGAATGGTTCAATTTTTTTTGCACCTTTATGGCTATAATACTTAGACAATATTGATTGTTTAAATAGATAAAATAGCCCTGAGTCAGTATAAGTTGGCTCAAGATCTTGTGAGTTTATCAGAACCTTATCCGGGAATACGGGACTTAGATAACCTTTATCATCTTCACGCAAGGCCCACCAAATGGGTTCTGCATAGGGCTCAACACTCATAAGGATTTCAGGATTGTTCTGTCTAAAAGCTCCATATGCTTCAGATAAGATTTCAGGCGTCAAAAGCCCTGCTGTTGCCAAGCAGAATAAGCATTCATCATCCCCTCCAGAGGCTTCTACGTAACGAGGAATATCGTCTCGGATAAGGTCCATAAAACCGGATTTGCTATTTGAAAGCTCAGGACTGCGGAGTTCCAAAACCACCGCTCCGGCTCCTTCTGCTATATCTGCAATCTCCTGATTATCGGTAGAAACAAAAACCTCGCTCAAAAATGGCAAAACCTTCAGGCTGTCAATTACGTGTACAATTATAGGCTTACCACCCAAAGTACGGATGTTCTTCTTCGGAATTCGAGAAGAGCCACCCCGTGCGGGAATATAACCAAACATCACTTTCTCCTATCGCTCAGCACACTCAGGATTAACTTTACTATTTGAGCCGTACCATCGGGAGAGAACAACTCTCTGCCCCGTTTGGCTAAACTTGCACGCAGCTCACGGCCCTCCAGAAAATCCTCAAACATCTTCACAAAAAAATGTTCACGCCGGTTGAAAGCAAACTCAACTCCCAAGGCTGCTTTTTCTGATGTTAAATATCTGACTAACTGATCTTGATGCTCTTCAACCGAAATCGCTATCGTCGGGATCTCTGCTGCAAGCAATTCGTAACAAGTTATACCTCCTGCAGAAACGGCAGCATCCACGTTGCGCATAGCCTCAAAAAGCCCCTCGGGAGAAACAAGAACCTCTGCTAGTGGATATTCCTTCTCCAGAAAATTTTTCAGGTGCTCCGGTGACGTATAGGAGGGTCCAATTACAACCCTTAGCTTGCACTCCGCCAATTGTTTCTGGGCATGCTGAAGTATCCACAATGTATGATTCAAAGGATCTTCGCCCCCCATAGTCAGCAAAATCTGGAACTCTGATTTTTGCTTACCCTCTTCGACTGTCAGCGAAAAATACTTTGGATCAATAAGGTTGCTGTTATTGTTGACCTTCTTTCCATTTATAACCACACCTCCCCAAGGATTTGGATTTACGAAAATATCCGCAAGAGGCCACACCTCCTCGAAATCATCAATGATAACACTAAGAAAATCAGGGGGAATTTGAGAAAGATAGTCTGTTCCAATTGTTCTAGCATCACAAACAAAAATGCCTGTTTCAGCGTGAGGTCTGGGCAAGAGGACATCATGCGTCTCCGCAATATCCATTACTGTTCCAGCTGCCATTTGCATTTGAACAGCCTCAAACCCACCTGCGGCCAAATCGCTTGCCAGGCGATTAAAAATTTGCGAATGCAGAAGAAAACAAATGTTTGAAAAACCAGCACCCCGCATACAACGCGCGAATGTTGTCATTCGCGAGAGGTGGCCTAGGCCATATTCTCCACCGGCATTACAGCGTATATAAACGGGTCGGATACAATCTGTTTTAAGCACAGAGTGTGACATTTAATTATCAGCTAATGAACGAACGAGCCGGAAACCTTCCGCTGCCTTTACTCCACATTGCGTGCCCCGGTAAGTTGCCAATGCTCTAATAACTTCTTCTGAACGAGGATGTGGCGCAAGGTGCATCTCATCTTCATAGGCAACCATGGCTGCCAATTTTGCTTCAAGCCATTGACTAATATCAACAAACACGTTGGGTGCAAACGGGACCGTCGGATTCCACTCGGTCGAGGAAAGAACTTCAAAAGTCAGAACATCTACTGTTGGTCGACTAGGAATGGGCCTTGATGCCGCAAGCATCGACCAGAAAGCACAACGATGATCGACATTCGCATCCGCTTCTGAATGAGTATAGATTTTCGTTGGTAAAAAATCATGAATGTGATCTTCTATTTCCTTGGTGATGTCAATCTGCGGAACACTATCCAATCGACAACAATACCGAGTATTGAAAAATATTTCTTTTTCATCCACCCCTAACAGTTTCATAGCTTTGGTACCGTTACGGTGCCTACGATCAATCTTGGACCGAACCTCTTGACTGTCAAAATCCTCTGGAGCAAACCGAGCAGTTATTCCCTCCGCTAGAAAAATTACACGAACAGGAATATTTACGCTTCTAGCCTTGGAAATTACACCACCACATCCAAGGACTTCATCATCCGGATGAGCTGCCACCACAAGTATTCGTTCATTTTTGTGCATTATTTTTATCACCAACAACCTAAATATATCTGGGTTTATTTCACCAAATTCTTAAGCGTTAAAGACAATGAGGGCAACTTCACACCAAGAGCAACTTGAAGGCGATCAACATTCATACGCATGTCTTTTGGCCGCACAGCAGCAAAGCCCATATCATCCACACTTCCCCGCCTGAAACTTTTCACATCTATATTACACAATTGAGCTGCCATGATGAGAAAATCCGCTTTTGAAACGCCACCATCCGAGGCGCCAACATTGAACAAGCCGGTCAATCTTTGATCCAAAGCCAACAATATAGTTTCAATCAAGTCGTTAGCATGCAAGGGATTGAATAAAACATCGTCAAATAGTGTAATTTTTCTTCCTAATCCTGCCGAATTGGCAAGCCAATCTAAAACGCTAACCCCTCCCGACTTAGTCACACCAAAGAAATTCATTCTAAATACTAGATGGTTACTAAGCCTTTGGATATACTCTTCAGCCCATAGCTTTGTGAGGCCATAAACATTTACTGGTGAAATATTCAATTCCATATGTTCCCCAACGCCACTATATACTTGGTCTGTTGACGCAAAGAACACGGAGGTCTCAGGCGCTGTATCTATAATTGCCTCTACGAGATTCCGCGTTGCCAACACGTTGTTCATCCAAGCATAATGTGGATTGTCTTCACAAAGGTCGACATCTGTAGCTGCGGCAAAATGAATAACACGCGACGGACAAATATGAGAAATCATACAGGCAACCGCAGTTGCATCTGTCAAATCACACTGATACTGAGCTGCTTTCTGCCTGCCAACCCTGACGACTTCTTTTGAGCCATCCAGTCTATCTGCTAAAGCCGACCCAAGCCCCCCGTAACCGCCTGTCAGTAAAATTGGGCCATGTAACGAAGTCTTGCTCATGACGACACCTAAATTGCCAAGAAACACCCCTTTGAGGATTTCCTGATTTTCTGATTCTTTACGTTATTCAGAAAGTCGTTTCAGTGCTGAAACATCCAACCAGTCGGAGTTGGTATCACTTGCATATTCAAAACCCTCGTTAACTTGCTTTGCCCCAGCATCGGCATGACTTAGCCGGGATCTATCCCAGAAATGGTTCGCAGGCTCGATAATATATCGATCTTCCAATTCCAAGGTTGTGCGAGCATCATCGCGAGAAATCATCATTTCATGCAGCTTCTCACCAGGTCGAATACCGATCGTCTTTTGCGGCAAATGCGGTGCAAGTGCTTCAGCCAAGTCAGTAACCCGCATTGAAGGCAGTTTTGGAACGAAAATTTCGCCTCCACGCATCACACTGAGACTAGAAATTACAAACTCGACACCTGCCTGCAACGTTATACAAAATCGTGTCATTCGCACATCTGTGATCGGGAGATATTTCGCTCCACCGGCAAGCATACGCTTGAAGACAGGCAAGATACTCCCCCGTGAGCCAAGCACATTCCCGTAACGAACAACAGAAAAGCGAGTCTTTCCATCACCAACAAGGTTGTTAGCTGCAACGAATATCTTGTCCGAAGCGAGCTTTGACGCACCATACAGGTTAACAGGATTGCACGCCTTGTCAGTGGAGAGAGCGACTACACGTTCAACATTTTGCTCAATGGCTGCGCGGACAACATTCTCGGCACCATGAACATTCGTCTGAATACATTCGAAAGGGTTATATTCCGCAGTCATCACGATCTTCATGGCAGCAGCATGTATAACGCTGCTGATGCCCCGCATCGCGAGAGACAGGCGATCGTGATCCCGAACATCACCAATAAAGAACCTTACTCTCGAACGCTCTTCGCCACTCAAGCTCATTTCGAAATCATATTGTTTTTGTTCATCACGAGAAAAAATAACAACACGACTAACCTCTGTATTATCAAGCAGATAGCGGACAAAAGCTTTTCCGAAAGTACCTGTCCCCCCCGTAACAAGGACTGACTTATCTTTATAATTATTTGTTTTCGCCATGGCCTTATTCCTGACTTAGTAAGTGATCTGCTTTTGGATCAACACCTGCTTAGAAGCAAGTATGTCGGCAATCTTTTGCCCCGCAAATCCGTCACCGTAAATATGCTCTGATTCATATGGACCATGCTCGACTTGGGCCAAAATTGCTTTATAAATCGACAACCGATCATTAACGGCGTCCATTACATTTGCCCCGCGCTCCCTATTGTTCTGCCTGCTCCCCACATTAACAACAGGAGTTCCAATAAAGGCGCCCTCCCGAATACCAGAGGAAGAGTTCCCAACAAGACAAGCACAATGCTTCATTAAGCGGACATATGTCGAAATTGGCAGATTCTTGTAAAAGCGCATATTGTCAGCCTGATCATGCTCTCGCATTTTACGAATGCCTCTGGCCAACTTCTCAGACCCCGCATCAGCATTTGGCCATAAAACCACCGCCTGCATTCCAGTTCGATTTACAGCATGGAGCGTTTCCAAAATCTGTTTCTCTGCATCTTCATATTCAGTCGTTACCGGGTGCTGAGAAACCAACAGGAACGGTTTTTTAAAGTTCACTTGAGCTCCGACACCGGTTTCAAGTTCTAGATCCTCTTCAGGATCCAAAGATTCCCCTAGAATATCTTTTATCAAATCTATCCTAGGGCAACCCACCATATGCACATGGTCCACTGATTCACCCAGCTTAACAATACGATCGGCAGACTCTGAACTTGCAGGAAAGTGTATGTGCGCTAGTTTAGTAATTGCGTGACGAATGCTCTCATCAATGGTCCCTGAAACTTCGCCCCCCATGGTATGAGCGAGGGGAATATTCATGTATGCAGCAGCAATTGCGGTCGCCATAGTCTCAAAACGATCACCAACGGTAAGTACAACGTCTGGCTTCAGGTTGGTAAACACCGTCGGTAGTTCAAGCAAGCCCACACCTGTCGATTTTGCCATCGTTTCAGGAGTTTCTCCTTCAATAAGCATCGAAACACGGGCATCAATAGGAAACCCATCACTCTCAATCAAGTTTGCAACAGCACCATACCTGTCCAATAACGCCGATGCAGCAGCAACAACTTGCAACGTTAGCTCAGGATGTTCTTGGACATACCTTAACACTGACTTTATGCTCGAATAATTGGCACGCGATCCAACAACAATACATACCCTCTTCATTCGAAATCCTTCTCAGACAGCAGTGTATTAGCTGCAATGTCATTGACAGCAATTGCGCCACAAATTTTTTTGTACTCTTTTGCGGGAATACCACTTCCTGGCTTTTTAAAAGAGAGGTCATCTCTGTCTATGACTTGCCCTTTTTTTATAGGCTTTGCAGCAACCACACTTTTTTCAAAAATTCTCTTCATATCGCGATACCGAGAAACATCCTGCTTATCAACAGGATGCTCTAAAGCGCACCAAACATCTTTCATTTCTGCACAGAACTGAGCAAATGAAGTAGGCTCCATGGCATTTGCAGCATCACTGCCATACATATCTTTTGAAAAAGTGAGATGCTTCTCGATGACCGTTGCCCCTAGGGCGGCTGCCGCAATTGAAGCGCTCATCCCAAGAGTGTGGTCAGAAAAGCCAACTTCATATCCCCAACGAGAACGCATTTCAACGACGACATTCAAACCAATTTCGTCTGGCTGACAAGGATAGCTCGACGTACATTGCATCACCACCAGCTCACAATTGGAACCAAGGATCTCTACTGCTTGGTCAAGCTCGTCCCAGCAACTCATTCCAGAAGATAGCAAAACAGGCTTACCTGTCTCTGCTATCCTTTCCAAGAGAGGGATATTAGAGACTTCTCCAGACGCAACCTTATAAGCCTGCACTCCAACTTGTTCGAGCAGATCAACAGCAGCCTCGGAAAATGGAGACGAAAGAAATTTCACACTGTGTTGTCTACAGTGTTCGGCCAGCTCTCTCCACTGCTCCAAATTAAAACCTGTGCGCTCAAAATATTCATACCTCGGCTCACCAGTAAAATAGGACGGTGAAGGCGCCTCTCGTAAAGTTTCAGATTCGGCGATGTGCGTCTGAAACTTTACAATACCTGCACCGCACTTCGCAGCCAGCTCAATCAACTTTTTTGCATTGCCGATTGAACCATCATGGACAGAACCGATTTCGGCAACGATCTGATGATGAAACAACATAATATTCATTACTCGCTTAGACACAGATCAACGATAGTGACCTTCTGTTTCTTTCGCCCACCGAGCAAAGAAATCAATAACTTCATTGTAATCGTCCTTCTTCAGCTCGGATCGATCAACAACTGTTTTCTTTTGTCCAATCACGGAAAGATAGTCAGTATCAAGGTATCGATTGAATTTGATCGGCTGGAAACCGACGTCTGCCATCAAATTGCACAAAGCATTCTTGCTAAAGTGGAACGAATGTAGATCAACGGGATTACGAGGATTGAAATAGTAGTGCAGCGGCTTTTTGAATGGTACGAGTATTCGACTACCCGTTGTCACCTGAACATAGCCATCCTCGGGCAACAGCTTATGAACGCATTCCATCACGCGACGCGCACTCTGGGTATTTTCCAACGTCCAGTTCATCGTGATAACATCAAAATTCTGACGAACTTGCGCGTTATCCAAAAATTGTTCAATGGTCCCTGAAAAATTGTCGAGACCCATTTTTGACAACAGCTTGCAGTTTTCTGCAGAGGGCTCAACACCAAACACGCCTTCTGGCCGTTTGGTATCTCGAATCATTTCAAGGAATTCTCCTTCGCCCGCACCGATATCGCAAACACGTTTTCCCGCGAAGCCGACCTCACGTTCAAAGTTCTCAAGAGCATAGGTTAACCGTGCTATTACCGCCGGGATCTTTGCGGTGTAACCAGTATATCCTTCGCCATCAACTTCTTCGACATCGAATGTTTCGGTAACTGTAAACATCTCCTCCGCCCAGTCGCGCATGATCGCTTCATCATCACGACGCTCGTGAGCAAAAACAAACCCACATGACCGACAAGAATGGAGATATTGCCCTCCTGTGTATTGGAGAACCGGCTCGATTAACACAGCTTCACTAGATCCACACACATCACAAGCGTGGGAAGACAAATTCGTTTCAGTCATTGATGTATTACCTATTAAAGATGTCAGCTGAGAGAGGATACCGAAGCTTCCACTCATTACCTTCGAATTTCCAAACCTCATCATTCCGATGAAGGTCGACAATCCGATTAAATTCAGCTTCATCCAGCCCCAGATACTCAAGCGCATCCGGCAAGTGATCCGTAGGATACTCGCCATCATACTGGAGAGCGTATTCCAACCCCTGTTCACGCGTAATATGCTTGTTATGAATTAGACGGCAAGCGTCCCGCACCGCACGCCCGAACCCAAACTTCACATACTGCATGTAGTAGTATACGTCATCGATCTTGTCATCAAGGCTATCATAATTAGTAAAGGAACCATTTGTGCGTCCACTATCGGCAAGACGAAAATCGATCTTGTCAGCAATATATTGATAGTTCTCATACATGCTCCAACGGAAGAAGTACGCAAAATAGAATGCCTTGATTCCTACCGATGCTACATCATCAAGGTCTGGATAAAGATATGGAGCCAGATCTCGCTCTTGGACAACATCATCCATCCAATTGCGTGGGTCGTCGCCAATCTGGTGCTCAAGAACCTCTGTGTAATCACGAATTTTGCGGTGCTCTTCACTTAAGACGCGACCACCATACTCACTTTCACCATGTTCGGCGTAGAAAATCAGAGGTATATTGTATTTAACAGCAACTTGAACCGGTGCTGAATTAATACCAGCATCCCAATGAATCTTCGGGTTGCCGCGCTCATCAAAGAAGCGACGTGCCAAGTGGCGAGAAACACGCTGGTTGGGACGTACCATAATGTGGTCAAACCCCAGCTTCAGCATTTCTTCTCGGTTATGTACTCCAACTTCATTCGCAACAAGCGGTGAGAACGTCACCAATAGAGGGTTAAGACCAAACTCAAACTTCAATTTGTGCGCAATGGCGCTTGAATCCTTACCACCAGACCACGGAACAACACAGTCATATTCAGCACCAGGACGGCGATACTTCTCTACATACTCAAGGAATTCATTCCGCCTCGCATCCCAGTCAATATTGTTTTTTTCCTCCGCTGTATGACAGGCATTACAGACACCATTATCATCAAAAAAAATACGCGGGCGCGAGTCCGGCATTAAGCAGCGTTTGCAATATCTAATTTGCATTTATCACTAATCCTAACCAAAATTTATTTGTCCCGTGATCACCAATTTTATGGATATCCGTATTGCTTCAGCGGAAGCCCAGTCAATTCAGCGACCCGATCATTATCTTTGCCATACAAATTTGTAAGAGCTTGTTCGTAGCCGTTAAACCCGATCTCCTTTCCGCCCCCACTGATATGCCTGTCGCAGGCATTAAGGATTGGAACCATGCTAGATAACCATTTCCTGTATAGAATTCCATTCCCCGAGTTAGCACGAGTTCCACAGAATTGAAAGATTAACCGGGACGCTGAGGCTGCAATCCTACCGAGGCCAGGGTTGACTGTCCGAGAAAAGTTTACATTTTCCAGCCCTTTACTCGGCACATCAAAATCATCAAGTAATGATGCAAGTGTTTCAGAATTGAATAGCCCTTCAAACATAAGAACCTTCACCCGATCCTTACCAAATATCTTTTGATACGTCTCAATTAAGTAACTGTACAAGAACCAATCAAGTTGGAAATGGAACAATCTGTCCTCAAACCAGTCATCAAATCTACAGATGTGACCATACTCGATATCATCGAGAAACATGCTCTTTAGAACCGACTTCTGGTTGCGAATAACAATCAGAACATTCGTATCACCAAACAAATCATGCAGTCTGTTAGCTGCAACTTCAATTGACATACCTGATGCCGAAGCAGCCGCCCCAAAACCAACAAATGCTTCATTGGAAATACAGTTATACTCCTGAGCATAAAACTGTGTTTTTACCCATTGGGCATCGTATCCTCCGGGTCCCTGACTGGCCAACGCGATCCAAGCCCGTCTAAAATCGATATTGGACTGTCCATCAGCCTTTTTCCCAGCTGGCTGTCGCAGAGCCTCAATTTTAGGAATAACTTCATACTGCAAAAATGTGCTTCCGCACTTGTGGTGCCCGACATGCAGGAACTTCAACTCACGTTTCATTTGTTTTTATTCCAACTGGATTTTGTTTCCTAGACAGATGGACGAACATGCACACCTTTTCCCGCCAAGTACTTTTTGGCACTTTTGATACTACTCTCAGTAAAATGATAAATATTCTGAGTGCATGCTGCCGACACATTCGTTTTCGCAAACAGCTCATCCATTTGAGCCCAATTTCCACACCCGCCCAAGGCTAAAACCGGAACTTCACATGAGGAAGAGACCTCAGAGACTAACTCCAAATCATATCCCTGGAGCCACCCATCCCTATCTATTGAAGTAATAAGAATCTCGCCGGCTCCGAGTTCTTCAGCCTTTTTTACCCAATCAGCAAGCACCACGTTTTCACGGCACCGTCCACAATCGCTATAAACCTCATATAAGCCATCTTCGCTTCTACGCGCATCAATAGATACAACGATACATTGACGACCATAACGCTCTGCAATTTCGGTAATAAGTTGAGGTTTCCTAATAGCCGCAGTGTTCAGAACAATTTTGTCTGCCCCTCGGTCCAGAAAACGTTGAACGTCTTCAATGGATTGAATTCCCCCACCCGCCGCGATTGGCACCATGCAATCTTGCGCCAACTTTTCAAGGCTTTGAAAGAACGGGTCGTTTTGGCCTCTGCCATCCCGAGAGATATCGAGCACAACGATTTCATCGACAGACCAAGCATCAATGAAGTTTGCTGTATAACGGTAATCAGGCGTAAAAAGTTTTGTCCGAAACAAAATGCCGTTATTAAAAGTTAAAGTGGTCACAATTCGCTTAGTTATCATGACTATCCTGCTCTCAATTCCGAGAAATTACGAAGCAGGTTCAAGCCAGCCACCTGACTTTTTTCCGGATGGAATTGTGTCCCGTAAACGTTGCCGCAACCTACAATCGTAGCAAAATTCTCGCCATACTCACTTCGGGCAAGTACGTTTTCCTCACATCTTGGCTTCATTACGTAACTGTGTACGTGATAATAGTAATCTCGGTGTTCCAAGCCGCCAGTTAGAGGATTCGATCTGACGGCTTGCACCTCATTCCATCCGACATGAGGCAGAGGCATGTCCTTTCTCTCGACCTGCAGCAAGTCTACCGTAGCATCTATCAGATTTAACCCGTCACAATCCCCGAACTCTGTACTAGACTTGGCAAGAAGTTGCATTCCAAGGCATATACCCAAAAGAAAGACCTCACCATGACCGACAAGCTCAACTAAAGGCTCCACGAGAGTTCTCTCGTGGAGATTACGCATGCCTTGGCTAAACGCTCCAACTCCGGGGAGTATTAAATGTGTGCAACCTGACAAGTCTCTGGGAGACTGCACGGGAGAGAATTGAACACCTATACGGCCCAATGCACCATAAACCGAGCGCATATTTCCAAGACCATAATCAATGACGCCAATATGAGGAACAAAGGCCATTGAGCTTACTCACACTTCTAAAGGGATTTAGCGCGGACCTTAGCCTTCTCCCACTCGGAGATATACCACTCCGCATAAGCGCGATAACCTTTTTCAAGTGACCATTCAGCTTTGAACCCCAACACAGTCTCGGCACGTTCTGTAGAGAGTGTCCCGCGGATCGGCTTCTCGACTTCTCGCTCTGTCACCACGGATTCAACGCCTGGCACCAATTCTTGGACAATATCAAACAAATCTTTGATCGTCCGGGCATTACCATAAGTCAGATTAAACGTCTGGCTGTAACCATTGCCTTCGTGAAGAGCCAACCCACGTACCATTCCGCTAACCAAATCTTTGATATAAGTAAAATCAAGGCGGCCATCACCGCCACCTTCCAAACGCAATGGCTTTCCTGCCAGAGCATTTTCAATAAAAATCTGGCTCACACGACGGCTAACGCAACGTTCACCATACAAAGCGCTAGGCCGAATGATCGTCACGCCCATACCATGCTGGTGACAGTAAGTACGTAACAAGCGCTCGCCCATATACTTTGTATTCGCATATATACCCTTGGGGCGCGGACGGGTATTTTCGTTTACCGTCGGCTCTTCAAAGTCGCCATAAACCGTGCTGGAGCTCAAGAACATCACCTGATCAATAGCATCCATCTGCTCGCGGCAAAGCTCCAACACATTGCGCAAGGTTACCAACTGAAGATCAAACTGCAGCCCTGGGTTCTCACGGGCTCGGATTGCACTTGCGATTGCGGAAAGATGAACAACTTTGGTCGGTTTAAACTCTGCGAATGCACGCATCAAATCCGTCATGATCCGCGCATCACCATTCCACATGGTAATATTTTTCGCCGTTCTCATCTTTTCAAACCGTTGCAGCAAAAAGCCGCGATAAAGCTCGGCCTGAACCAGATCACGCTCGCTATCGTACATGTTCTCGATCAGGCTGTTGAACATCAAGTTATCAAAAACCATAACTTCAACACCGATACGATCAAGCTCCAACGCAAGATTGTGACCAATGAAACCTGCACCACCGACAAGTGCAACCCGATGCCCTTTTAGTCGCTTGGCAACTGCTGTGTAAGATAAATCCGTCATATTCGGCCTCTAGATTATACTTATTCGAATTAGGTTCGGCAGCGCACTAGCGCTTCTTTAAGCTTCTCAGCAATAAAACCAACATCTCCAGCCTCTAAATGAGGCCCCACCGGAAGAGATATGGACTGTGCTGACAACCACTCGGCTACAGGGAACTGCCCACTCTTATACCCATACTTATCACGATAAAAAGAGAAAAGCGGTATTGGTCCCGGATAATGGATACTGGCACCAACACCTACCTGTTTCAGGTACTGAATGACAGCATCCCTATCAATAGAACCGTCTTCCGGCATAACCGCATTCAAGCAGTAGTGAGATGATTGTGATTTGCCTTGTTGGGGAGCAAACACCGTAACATCTTCGAGGTCGGACAACTCTTGACGAAGGTTTTCGTAATTTTGCTTTCTTGCTAACTGAAAATCATCAAGCCTGGCTAACTGTGTTAGCCCAATTGCCGCGTGCACCTCACTCATACGGTAGTTATAGCCCAACTGAACCACGTCATATAGCCCGGGAACATTCCGCTCTCCAAGCCCACGGTCATAACCAAAAGCTTTGAAACGACGAATCTTCGCTGCAACTTCTGGATCATTAGTCGTCACCATCCCACCTTCTGCTGTCGTCATATGCTTGGTTGGATAAAATGAAAAGCACCCCATTAAACCCAGCCCACCGGTTTTCGCACCATCATAAGTCGCATCAAGAGATATGGCACAGTCCTCAATTACTATCGCCCCCAAGGAAGATGCTTTTGCATTAATCTCGTCCATTTCAACTGGCAGACCAAGATAATGGACCGGAATTATTGCCTTAATATTCTCTCCATCCGGCAACAGGATCGGGTTGATATTTCCGTTCTCAGGCAAGACATCAACAAATACCGGCTTCGCTTTGCAATATTCCACACAATGTGCTGTAGCAACATGTGAAAGGGCAGGTACAATAACTTCGTCTCCCGCTCCTATATCGTGAATATGCAAACCAAGATGCAATCCTGCAGTACATGATCCAACAGTAATAGCTTCAGAAACACCTAAACGGTTTGCAAAGCGATTCTCAAATTCCACTGCTACTGGTCCATGGACAAGCTGGGGGCCATCCAAAACATCAACAACAGCCTGCTTCTCTTCGTCACCCAAGAGCGGCTTACCAAATGGTATTGATTTCATTTTCATATCTTCTTAAAATTCAACTAGATTAGATAATTTACCTTTACTTTGCAGCCTGATGCCTCAGCATCAAGAATTGCAAAGCAAACATCGAGCATTCGGAAGATATCTTTCTCATCGACTGAAGGTTTTTGACCTGCTTGGATTGAGGCAACAAAATCATCAATGAAACCGTCCTTTCCAACGCCAGGATAAGGTGTCGTAACGATCTTAGCGTCCTCTGGCTTATCACTGAAATATTCAGTTGCATCCGGTATTCCATTTACAAATGTTCTAGAAGTACCGTAGACATTCAATTCATGGAATTTGGTTCTCCGGGGGCCATAAGTAGCCAAACACTTCCCAAGAGCACCACGTCTGAAACGCATGCTACTAAGGTATGTGTCGCTAAACTTATATGTCGTCTCTCTCGTAAGGACTTTATTCGCGAAACAAGCAACCTCTTCGATCTCATCATTGATCATCCAACGCATTAGATCAATAAGATGAATACCACCTCCGAGCATGGTCGAATAAAAGTCCATATCCCCCCGCCATCCCTTGGTAATTTTCCAAAGAATATCGTGAATATATCCGCCTTCTACGCAAAATATTTCCCCATACGCGCCAGAAGAAATTTTCTCACGAAGCTCAATAAACCGTGGAACCTTACGCAGAATCAAATTTGAGGTAAGAGATAAACCTGAGTCCTGCTGTTCTCTCAGCATATTTTCAGCTTCGATGCGCGTCAGACAAGCTGGCTTTTCCACCATGACATGCTTGCCATGACGAAAGGCCGAGATGCATTGATCAAAATGACCATCGTCATAGCCGCAGATTGACACCACATCAATGTTAGGATGCTCTGTAATCCGATGCCAATCCGTATAAGCCTCGACGTTTCCTAACCGAGTATTGACATCTAAAAGTCGATCTGGATCCAGATCGCATACTGCAACCAACTCTGCCCCGACAGAGTTAAGATAGCCTTTGGCGTGCTGCTCACCTACTCCAAGACCGATAACACCTGCACGTAATTTGCGCTTCACCAACAATGTCCGTCTCTTCCATTATTTCAATCAAATCTATCGCCATGATTAAGCTGACGACTTGAGTTACTTTCAAAGTGATATTCTTTTAAGAGAAGACCTTTGTCTCGGCAAATTACAATTGGCCCCTGCCTCTGGACAGATAGGATCCGCCCTGGCACACCACAAAAATCCTTTTCAAGCAGCTCAGATTGCGTAATCCTCACAACATCCTCACCTAGCCTAGAGAATGCCCCTGGATAGGGAAAAGAAAGAGCCCTCACTTGATCATGGACCTGCTGAGCGCTCATATCCCGCCAGAATATTTGCCCATCAGCATCACTTCTCTGGTGCCAATATGCAGCAAATTTAATATCCTGCGGTGTCCCTTGCTCTCCACGCTCAAGAAGAGAAAGAGCCTCCAGAACAAGAGAAGGAAATATCTGATTTGCTTGTGCATGCAGTTGCCCGATATTACTGTCTTTCAATATCGGTATTTCTGCTTTGGAAAGAATGTCTCCAGTATCGATACCTGCATCCATCTGAATAACGCTCAATCCAGCATGAGTCTCACCGTTAATAATCTGCCAGTTTAAAGGCGACCCACCACGGTAAAACGGCAAGTCTCCAGCATGCAAATTAATCGTTCCCAAAAAAGGAATATCAACTAAATATTGCGGGAAAATATCAGAGTACCCTGCGACAATAGCTATATTCGGATTTAAATCATAGAACCACTTGTGGAATGACGCTTCCTTGACCGAGTAACAGTAGTAGGTCGCAATGTTCATGTCTTCTACATCCAAAGCGATATCTGACCCACGCTTTCCTTGTGGTAGAATTACTTGGATCACATTGTGCCCCTGATACAGCAGCTCCCTGAGAACACACACCCCCCGATCACCATTCAAAAATAAACAAATACCATCCATTTACTTAACTCTGGCTCTCTAGAAACAGCTTCGCGGAAATAAAAGAAAACATAAACTTTGAATCACTATTTTTCTTTTCAGCATGTTTCAAATATGATTCAAAACCACACCGATTAACGTAATCAAATATTGGAGAATCGGCCAAGAGCCAATCCTGATTCTCTGGATTTTGAACCGGGAACATATCATCAATCGAAGCATTGAAACCGCGTTTTTGTCGATCAAATACGATCTCACGAGGCACAATCTCCGCAACTGCTTTTCTTAAAAGATATTTCGGGTAACCATTATGAATGAGGTGCTCCGATGGTACTTTGGCCAAAAATTCTGCCAACTCTCGATCAAGAAAGGGCGTTCTATTTTCAATCGAACTTCGCATAAAAACAAGATCATTTTCTCGGAGAAGAACGGGGAGCGTCTCATGGTAAACTTCATTTAACATTCGATTACGAAGAATATCTGCCGAGTATTTCTTATCCTGGGGGAACTCGAGTTCGCTTTTCAACATCCCGGAGAATTGGTTGCTGTTAAGAAAAACATGATCCCTGCGCGAGGGATTTTTTACAAAACAAAGCGGATCGGAAAGGACTGGGTTGCGCACAAACTGACCATATCCCTCCCGCCACTCTTCAAGCAGTGAAGAAAAGTCTGGCCGATTACGCATTGATGACAGCCAAAAGTTGTAATGATCATAATAACCGGTAAATAACTCATCTGCGCCATTTCCCGTCAGCGCAACCTTGCAACCATCACCTGCTATTAGCTCCGCCAAGACACTTTGAATATAAAAGCTTATAGTCGAAACTGGGGCATCATGATAAGATATGATGTGTTTCATTCGATCGATGAAATCCACATTGCCCGGCTTCGCGATTACATGGCGACAACCGAGATGCTTAACCATCAGATCTGCATTTTTTGACTCATCGTAACGTACATCATCACTGTAAATGCTGTAGGCGTTAACCTCTTGACCAAATATTGTAGATGCAATTCCAGCAATGGCAGTGGAGTCCACCCCCCCGCTAAGGCAATAGGCAAGAGGAACATCGGACCTAAGCCGCAAACCAATGGCACGCTTCACCAACCTTGCACTCTCGGCAACAGCATCCTGAAGCGTAATTTTCTGGGGCGAGTAAGCTAGCTGCCAGTATTTCTTGTGTTCAAGTGCCCTTGGTGCATTAAGACGGGCACTGCATCCTGCAGGCAATTCAAAAATACCATCATAGAACGTGCCCTGCCCATCAAAAAGCGCCTTGTAGCCAAACGCTAGATACTTCTTTATCTTCTGGCTATTTACTGAAAAACGCTCCCCTAACATCTTCCATATAAAGCGAGTTTCTGAAGCGAAAAAGAGCGTTTCATTATACCAGCACCAAAATAGGGGCTTCTCTCCAAAACGATCTCGGCTAAAAAATAACTCTCCTTCGCGCTGGTCAAAGACAACAAAAGCCCACATGCCTTCAAGATAATCGGTACAGTTCTCTCCCCAGCACCGGTAAGCTTCTAGCAAAACCTCGGTGTCGCTGTTTGTAGAGAATGTATGCCCAGCGCTCTCCAGGTCCTTTTTGACTTCAAGATAATTGTATATCTCTCCATTATAGATCAGAATCAGACCGTCCTTTACAAAAGGCTGATTTGATCTTTCATCAAGATCGACAATAGCAAGACGAGATTGGAGAAAATGGAGCGACTGACCGTTCGTTACTAAATGCAATGCATTCGATGCATCAGGCCCACGAAGCTCCATACTTTTCAAGGTAGTATCAACTACTTCCGGAGAGAGAGATTGACGGCCAAACGCCCCTGCAATACCACACATGCAACGATACTCAGTTTTTCACTTTTGCGTATACAGCCGAACGAGAAACCAGTTCTCCCTGTTCGATATCAGTAAGCACCTTTTTCCCTAAAAGCCCCTTAATCTCCGACGCTGAAAACTCTGTAGCAGGACGGGCGTACATCAAGTTTTCTTCTGAAAGAGTAGAACCCGCTTTGATATAATGCGCGGCTACCACGCCTTTTCGAACGGCAAGGAGATTTGGCAATTCAGACGGCATACGCCTTTTAACACCACCACCCAAACTTTTCTTGATCAGGTTAAGGGTTTTTATCATATGCCCAAGGTCTGAAGCCTCAAGACTTAGAGCATGATCCCGGAAATCCCTATCTGTTTTACAATCTGTAAAGTGGCATTCGACCACCTGCGCCCCAAGAGCAACCGCAGCATAACTTGCTTCTGGCTCCAGAACATGATTGCTAAATCCCACAGCACATCCATATCGATCTTTAAGAAACGGTACAACCCGAACCTCAGCCTCTTCAATTGGCGTAGGGTATGCAGATACACATTGGAACAACACGACACGCTCAAGAAAGTCCCGCTCCCCCATCTCGTTCATCAACCACTCTACCGCTTGGTCGATTTCGTCAAGGGTACCCAAACCGGTTGACAGTAATACAGGGTGCTTTGTTTTAGCTGCTGCTCGAATTACGGGCTCAAAGTTTAAATCACCAGAAGCAATCTTTATAGCCGACACCATCGGCTCCAGTTTTTCAACCCAGTCCTCTGTCAAAGGAGTAGAGAAGAAATCAATATTATTAACCCTCGCCACTTCAGCAAGATACTCATGCTCTTTAAAAGAAAGGGAAAAACGCGTTACACGCTCTAGTCGCAACCGGTCAGAGGCGGAGGCATATCGCGCTGGAGTATAACTTTGCAGCTTTACGGCATCGGCACCAGCTTCGGCTGCCATCTCAATCATTCTTGCCGCAACCTTAAAGTTCCCTTCATGGTTAATTCCAATTTCTGCTACGACAGCGATGTCATGATCCAAATTTTTATTAAAAATTTTCATATCAATTCCTAAAACTAAATGTCCGAATATGGGTATGGGCGGCCTTCAAAACCCACCATATTTCTTTTTATTCTAAAAGGGTCTGTAATATCTGTATCATTACTCCCAAACATTGCTGTTGGGCAGTGATTGAAGCCCTGTTCCCTAAGAAAATTGATCACATTTTGATTAAAGTCTTGTTCCATCCCCTCTGGGTATGAGAAGAACCGAACCACGTCTCCAAGTTCCTTAGACACTTTGGCTACTGACTGCTTGATCTGAAAACGCATTTCATCAGATGGCACCTTCCCAAGAGAAACATGGTCTACTGTGTGGGCGCCAAACGAGATCAATCGCGACTCATTCATCTCGCGCACCTGATCCCAATTCATAAATTCAAAAAGCGGATGTCCGGAAAAGTCAGGTGCTCCAAGATGAGCTTCAATTCGGGTTACCAGATCATCTTTTTGAACGTTTGCAAGGTTTTTGCAAAAAGACTTAATATCAAGAAAAGCGTCAACTCTACTCTGCTCACTATCGATATTATAGACAGAGTTCAACCCAAATTCTTGCGGCAAACAATGCGCGGAAGTGCTTCCTAAAATGGATTTTTCTAAACGATCACTCCAAACAGAACGCCCTGTTCCGATAAATCCAGTAGCCAAGTATATTACCGCAGGAATTTGAAACTCTTCAAGTACCGGCCAAGCCGTCGAATAATTATTAAGAAACCCGTCATCGAAGGTTATAGCAACGGCATCATCTGGAATATCAGCTTCGCCATAGTGCGCACTAATAATGTCACTCAAAGATACAACTTGATGGTTTTCAGCCAAGTCCTTCATTTGCGCACGGAAACGCGCAATTGATATATGCTTTCCTGAACGATTGAACAGGCCTAAATCGCAATCATCATCGTGAACACCATGATATAATAGTACATTATAGCTAGACATCACTCTGCACCATCAGCATGTAAACGTGCAAATCGCTTAATGTTTCGGTTAGCGATGAGTTTCTTCAAAAACGGAAGTGGACCAAAATAGCGGCCAACTTTTGGTTGTGGAGTAAAAACTGCGGTACCGCGGTCGATCTTGGGCAGTACTTCCAATGCCAGCTCCAACAATTTTCTGGTAGTATAGTATCGTAAAGAAACCAGACTTAAATCATAAGCCATCGGTATTTGTGCAATGGCACAGATTCCACCTGTATCAAAATCCCGTTCGACTGAATGTATAGTAATATACATATCATCTGGCCTCCCAAGAAAAGCAGCCCAAAGGTTTGTATCCAGCCCACGGTAATCTGGAAGCAACCCCCCATGCGCATTGATTGCCCCTAGCGGCGGGATTGAGAAAATTTCGGGAGCAATCAAACCGGTTCCAAAAACAAAAAAAATATCGCACTGAGTATTTTCCAAAAACTCACAGGATTCTTTAGAATTTATTGAATGAAATGATTCGCGTGGTATATTTTCTGGCCAATCGGCCTTTGCATCAGGAAAGAACCTTGGAAATTCATATTGGTAAATCCACTTGTCCATGAAACGAGGCTGCAGGTATGGATTTAGAAACGCACCTCGCAAAAAATTAGCCCCACTACATCTCCAAAATTTCTTTGCTTTGCTTAACCAAGGGTAACTTTTTGTCTCTAGCGCCACCATGGAAATTTCACAGTTCTCGGGCAAGTTCTGCGCAAGCTTCTGAACAAAAAACCGATGATGCAGAGTATCTGTTGTTAGTATTCCTACCTTCATAACTCACCTTGAGTCGTCATTTTTCTGTCTGATGAGTTATCCACTTCGAACGCTATTGCCGCAGCAACAGCGGCATCGAGAGAGTTATCAGCACTACCATCCAAAACGGATGCGATCCACTCTGCTCGCGCCAAGTCCTCTGATGTATCAACAACCAATCTAACACCATGATAATCAGATTTTAACGACCTAAGCTGGCTCACCTTAAATTGTGATCCGTTATCATAGATATATTTTGTCACATGTTCGCGGTCACTAGCAGATCGAACAAGGGCATCTAGCCTCTCTAACACTTTTTTTGGTATTAGTTCGATGCTGGCACCATAGGGGAATGTTCTACCAGGAATATTCGTGTAAATATCAGCATCTTCCTTAAGGCCAAGAGCACAAATATCCGTAATCAATGCGGCGTCAAGAAATGGACTATCGCCACATATTCTCACTATGCTGCCAAGTTTAAAATCTCGGGCGCAACACACTGCACGACCGAGGACATCGTCACAGCTTCCCCGGTAGACCTCAATGCCTTTTGCATCAGCAAAACTCACAATAGGATTATCCAAATCGCGATCAGTCGTCGCTACAATTATTCTACCTGTAACTGACGCCTCGCGAACACGTGAAATAACGCGTCCAAGCATCTCAATCCCGTTTATCTTAAGAAGTGCCTTCCCCGGCAATCTATTGGAATCAAGACGCGCAAATATTACAAACCCAATCGGATTAAGATTTTCCCTTGTGACCCCGTACATCTGCTTACCGTTCACCTTTCGATTTCGCCAGTTCATCAATGAAGACGCATATCCGCTTGAGAGCCTGCCCATCGAACATAGCCTCGTTGGCTAGTTGCTTTGCTTGAAGCTCCATGGCGACACGATCAATTTGAATCTTGCAATCGAGTTCATGCATCAATTTTTCAAATTGATCTGGTGTTACAACCTGATAAACGCCAGGCAGGCCTTTGAACAAAGACATATCGAGATCGAGGTAGTCCCAATTTATTACCGGAACGCCTGCAATCATTGCCCAGTAAGACGTGGTTGAACAGCTGCAAATAAAGACGTCCGCAACACCAATTATTTCGGACAATTGCAAAGTCGAGAACTTAAACCCAAATTCTGAAGCCAATTCTGCGTAGTCGGATCTCTTAGACTTTGGATGCAATGCCAATATCACGTTAGACGTGCGAGACGCCAATACCGACCAAAAATACCTCTGCCTAGACAAGTGTTCGCTCATCGTGCATAGATCATGCTCAGCCTCATTTGGCACAGCCATTACGAAGATAGGCTCTTCGGCATTAAGTTCCAGAGCCTTGAGTAACTTCGCACGTCTTGGCTCACGGTCTTCGATAGAACGATAGACAGGATCTAGTGTCTGATCTCCCAAGAAGACAAACTTCTCCGGGGCACACCCGAGTGATTTGTATAACTCCATTTTTGAAGAACTATGTTGCAAAATGAAATCACTTTTTCCTCCTCCTTGCACCCAAGGATTTGGCGCCAACATACCAGAAATCGCAAGCCCCAACAGACGCCAGCCAGGTGAAAACAACATTACCCCATGTTTAGTATCGCGCACTTGTGAGCGGGTGCAGGCCCCCATAATTTGGTTAAGGATCGGTGCATTGTCTTTTCGCTTTACGCTGAATTGACGATTCCCTGCTCGCGGGACTGATACTCCCTCAAGATAGGGTATACTTGTAGCCGCGACAACAGATCTAATGCCAAGCGATTTTGCCGCTTTTATAAACGCAGGCACGGGTGACAATTCTCTATCACCAGGCAAAATCAAGACTTTAGCGTCTAAGAATGCAAGAATATTTTTAGCATAAACGTATTCAGAATTAAGTTCGAATGAATACTTAACAGCCAAACGTATATCCTGAAGCAAGCCATTGCCATCTATAGCATCACCTGAGGAAACCTCAGCATCAAACTTTTGAGTATATTGCAAAAACTCTTCGCCAACATCAAGATAATCAAGACCTTTATCTTTGAGTTCTTGCTCTCTACCTGCAATCTTTTTTGAGGCTAGGATAATAACAGGTTGAACTCTCCCATAGGATTTCAAACTCTGTGCAAGAGGAACCAGTTCAGCCCAAGAAGTCATGTGCCGAGGAAGCAAAGCAACGCAAGGAACTCCCGAGCGGCTCCTCAGGCGGGTGTCAGTCACATCAACGTCCATCATAAAGCTGTTCTATAAACCAAATTACCCATCTATTGCCACAAGCAACCCGTCAACCAAACGATTTGCACTTGCACCATCTGCATTCCCAATCTGCTTTAACAGGAACTCGAGCAAGCGCTCTTCCGTTCCTTGGGAAAAAACTTGGCCTTCCGCACTTTTTCGAAGTAAGTTGCAAAACTCCTCTTCAGAATCTGCAACTGAGAAAATATCAATGTCGTCTTGAAAATACAGCATATCAGAATGCACATTAGCTGCTTCTTCAAAGAGAGGCATAATTGTATTGCAATTTGCCATCCTTGACTCAATTACCGTGGTAGAGTTCAAAACGACATTACCCAGAGACCTACCTATCAAGTCGTGCGCTCCCGCGTCCGTGATCCGACAGTTCGGATAACTGTCAAGTTTCTTCCCTGTTTCGGCTAAGATTTCATTCTCAATTTCCGAGATCCAGCCAGGCTCAATATTTTTGGGTTTGATCAGAAACTCGATATCAGGAAATTCTTCTGAGACTTGCGCAAAAAGTGCGTGGACCTTTCGGAATAAAGATACAAAGCCAAAATCGTTCGTAGCACTGAAATAATAGTGTCTAAAGGGGTGACTGGGGAACGGCCCTGTCAGATGACCAAATGAGAACAAGATAAGTGCATCTTTTTTTTTCATTGATAACTGCTCGCGCCGACGTTTCTCATGAAGAATATCAGCGCGCACCAAACCAACAACCTCAATTTGCTCCGGCTTTGCTATACTCGCTCGAATGAGCAAATCTTTACCAAAATTATTCACACAAAGCAAATGTGATCCATAGAACTTCAACCTCATTCTTTTTGCTTCTAAGGCTCTCCGCCTTAAATAGCGATGATCTAATACTGTAAATTCTTTATGCCATGCAACAAATGGAATTCTTTTCTTTTCTGAGGCTAAAGCCCAAGGAACCTCCTGAACGTACCTGAAAGAGCAAGTAACTATAGCACCGAATGGCATAAATAATTTAAGCGCCCATAAAAATGTTGCCAAATAATTCACATGCCGGGATCTTCCTTGCAAAAAACTATCTTCATCACAACGAAAATAATTATTTCCTTCAGAACAATAAACGTCTCCATAATAAAGTGAATTTACAAGGTAAACAATATCTTCTGAAAATTCACAAAACTCCAATCGACCATCATCTTTTATTACAGAAATATCTTCCTTCCACCTATTTGGTGAAAAAACAAGAACCATCTTTTTATTTCTACTAAACAATTTTTTACGAAATTCTTCTCGTGAAAGAACAAAAAAACCCGCAAGAATAATTGCGCATACATTTAATCTAAGAATAGATTTTACAATAAATTTAAATAACCTCATTTATCACTCAATTTTTACGCTGGGACAAAATAAGATCTGCAATCCTAAAGTCAAAAATTGTATCAACATCAAGAGAAACCTCCTCATCCATAATATATGGCACAATGGGTTCACCATAAATTTCTCCTCTCCTGATGTACTTAGATGAAGTAATCAGTATTGCAGGACCGTTCCTACCAAATACATTATCGCTGAGAGCGACAATCCCTCCCGCTTGATACGGACTTTTCATAAAGGGTTTGAGCACTCCGTTATTATATTCAAGCAACTTCCATGGATGGAACTGATGTGGCGGCTTACACACACTCACAACAGAACCAACATCTTCTGGAGTGAACAGCTTAACCGCTTGCTGGATATGAATTGAATTCCGTAACGGAGAGGTAGGTTGGAGCAAAGCTACTGCGTCATATTGCGTATCGAAATGTTCTTCAGCCCTCTTCAACTCATACTGAAGGACACCATGCATTGTAGCTTGATCTTCAGATAGTTCTACAGGCCTCGCCCCAAGATATTCCGCACCATAGAGCTGTCCAACTCGCGCCATCTCTGAATCGTCGGTAGAAATAATTACATTTCTAAATGCTACTGATTGAACAGCAGCTTTGATTGTCCATGCGATCAACGGTTGACCACCACATGTTGCCAAATTCTTTCTTGGAACACGCTTTGATCCTCCTCGAGCAGGAATTAGGGCGAGAATATTCACGTCATCTCTCCTGAAGTCGCCCCTCAAAATACTACGTCACGGGAACGGAGGGTATAATCGCTCCCTTTTCCATCGACACTATTCGATCAGCAAGAGAACTAAGTGCGGGGCGATGAGAAGTCATAAGAATCGTTATTCCTGGCGTCAAACTTCTTAAGGTCTCAGCTATTTCGAGCTCAGTTTTTTGATCAAGTGCACTGGTAGCCTCATCTAAAATCAGGAAGCGAGGTTTTCGTATCAATGCTCTGGCCAGCGCCAACCTTTGCCGCTGCCCCCCCGAAAGAGTTTGACCACGCTCACCGACTATCAAGTCCAGACCTTCTTTACGCTCATTGATAAAATCATATGCACCAGCAAGTTTGAGTGCATCAAAAACATCCTGATCACTCAACCCCACCGCACCAAGGGTTAAGTTCTCTCTGATCGTATCGTGCATCAGGACAACATCTTGAGGCACATAACCGATTTGACCTCGCCAAGTGACTAAATCCAAAGATGACAAAGGAATATCATCAACCCGCACCTCCCCCTCAATAGGATTAACAAGACCAGTTACCATATCAAGTAGCGTAGACTTTCCAGCCCCTGACGCCCCAACCAAAGCAACCATTTCGCCAGCATTAATTTTTAGATTCACATCCGCCAATACGAGTGTTTCTGCATATGAAAATGACACATTCCGAAAATCGATATTAGAACTCAGGAACACTCTTGGCTTTGCTTCTTTCCTTACTGACGAGAATTCAGCGAGGTGCTGCAAATCATCCAAACGCTGCCTTACCGAAATAAAACCAGCTTGCTGACGGGCAATCGCATTAACAGCTATTTGGAATGCACCGAATTTTGACATCAAACGCTGCAATAAAACGATCCCAACCAGCAATTCCGACACTTCGATTTGAAGGTAACTATCTACTAGTAGTATCGCTCCAGCCAAGAAAAATAGGATTAAAACCTCTTGCCCAAGGACCAAAGACGACTGAAAAACTGCCAATTTTTTTACGCTGTGACTCAGTTTCTCTGTAGCTTCAACGATCAATTTGATTGCAGCGTGTCCAATTCCCATCACCTTGAGTGCTTTTTGGTTTTGCATCCAGTCAGCAATCAAAGATGCATACTCTTTTGTCGTTGATGTTTTCTTTATACTTTCTGCTCTAGCCATCAGAATTAAGAAAGAAAGTAACAACATCATTATTGCTGCACCAACCATAGAAGCAGCTGTAAACTGCCAAGAGATTGCTATAGCTGCTCCCATGTAAACCAAAATCTGGATCAAACTTACCAAAGCCTGGTTCATTTGCTGAGCGGTTGCACTCGCAGCTTCCACCTCGGTCAGCGCTGCATTCACGACCTCACCCGTTTTCTGATCCCTTACTGCTGACCACTGAGCATTCATTGCGGATTCAATCAACCCCACACGCAAGCTGGCAACATAATCAGCAAACGTCCACTGCACGAATACCGTCCCTACAGCAAGAAGCAGAGATCGAAAAATCATCAAGCACACCAACACCGACAACACCGCACTGATACTGGCAGGTAACCCAACGGCAGACATGTACTCAAGGAAGGTTAGCGAGATCTTCGACCCTCCGCTTTCTGCAACACCACCTAAGACATCAAGTACCGGCACAAACGACAGAAAACTCACGCCCTCTAGCACTCCTGATACAAGCATGATCAAGAAAACAAGCAGGAAACGGATTGGATATTGATTGTAGAATAAAGAAAAAGCCTGCCATGCAGCTCCAAAAATGGGGGCTATATTTTTATACATTTTTATTTAGTGACTCTTCCTAATACTATTTAGCCAGCGCTGCCACAAAATTCCAAGCAGCATAGAACCCCCGGCCTTCTGGTTTAAGTTGATTTACTGTCTTATGCTCAAGATGAAACAGCTCGAAACCTTGCAGCAAATCATTGAGATGATCATGATCACAGAAGTGTGCCAAGTCGATACCATTCAAACGCCCTGCTTGAAAATTAGTTCGAGTAAATTTATCTTCTCCACTCCCACCATGTTTATATTCATCAAACTCAGTTGAGAACCAATCAACACCAATCATCATCCCCTCTGGCGCCATAAGCTCCTTACAGCGGGAAAGTGTCGTTCTGATTGAAGATGTACTGTTGTGAGTAATAGAACCACGATCAATAATCAGATCAAAATCCAGATCAAAATCCAGGTCAACAGTAAAGTCGCCTACGATCATATTGTCAGCGTATTCTACGTATACTTCCTTGAGATGATTAACAATTGCAGAGCTACCTTCTACAGCATAATATTTTGCCCCCAGAGATCTAAAGAAGGGAATATTTGCGCCCGCACCACAGCCCAGCTCAAGAACTCGAAAATTCTCGCCTTTATTAGGATTTGCATATTTCATCACAAGGGTAACTACATCGGTCCAAGGCCAAACACTTAAATGCTTACTTGAAGAATATAAGTTATTCCACGATTCTATGTGGGAATTCCCGGTCATTCACGACCTCCTAAACACCGACTAAAATTCAATATGTTTTAATTCTATACCGTTATTGGCTGCCAGATCCTTACGGACTTTACTGCCTATAATTAAACCCCAATCAGAAACAAACAAACCATCATCGGATCTTTTGAAGGCTACATTATTCTCGTCAAGTATCTGGCCCCTTTTAATATCTTTTTTTGCGACAATCCGACGCCGTCTGATTTCTCGCTCTCTAGCTTCCCCCGGAGCAGGGACAACATCCCCACTGCCCATCGCGTCTTCAGCGAAACGAATTCCGTCGACGAGTTCCTTCATTGCAACAGGATTAGCGGAGAACCAATGATCAGGCCCAGGAAGGTCATGGTCCAAAGTAAAGTGCTTCTCGATAACTTTGGCCCCATTGGCTACGGCGAGAATTGATGCCAACGCACCTTCACTATGATCAGAAAAGCCCCAAACGATATCCGGATAGAGCAATGCCAGAGTCTTAATTTGGTTCAAATTCAGGCTCGAAGATGCCGTTGGATAGATAGAAACACAATGCATAATAGCAAGCCGATCTGTACGCTCACGCATGAAGCGAACAACCTTGTCAACCTCTGCTAAATTTGCCATCCCTTTGGACATAATAATAGGCAAACCGGACTTAGTATAAATGTCCAGATTTGGCAAATGATCAAAATCATCCGAGCCAACCTTTATTGCATTGATTCCCAATTTGAGCATTTGGGTCAGGTTCGGCGGGTCCTGAATAGTTGTCATGAACGGAATACCCACCTTCCCACAATATTCAATGAGCTCCGCCCATTCATCCTGAGTAAACTCGAAACGTTTGTGAAGATCGAACTCACTCTCGGTGACTTCTTTTCCCTGGCTCAAATACGTAAACATTTTCGAGCGATCAGCGCACATTTCTTCCGCCGTAAAGGTTTGGAATTTGGCACAATCGCAACCGCATTCTTTTGCGGCATCCACCAGCTCCTTAGCCATTGAAAGTTCACCACAGTGGTTTTGGCTAATTTCCGCAATGACAAAAGCCGGCTGACCACTGCCGATTTTTCGACCGCCGATTTCGATTGTTTTGCCATTCAAAGATGCCGCAGCCGGCCCGGAAGGATAAAACTGTCCACGTGACATTTTCAATCAGCCTGTCGTTTAGGATTTCTGAAGCAGATAAGACTTGTCTTGAAGTCCTGGCTCATCAAGACAATCAAAGAGTTCTTCACGAAAAACTGCGAACTCGGGATTAACCTTGCAAATCAAGGATCCGTAGTCAGCTTTCCACAGAAGGTTGGAGTTGCCACGATAATTGATTTCTGTAAATTCCGGAGCGAAATACTCGAACCCCCAAATAAATTTCCCTGAAACGCGAGCCATTTCAGAGAGGACCTTATCGATATCCTTTGGAGCAATATGGATCAGCACATTGTTCGTAAAGACAACATCGAAAAATCCATCCTTAAACGGAATATCGAGAGCGGACCCGACGACAATATCAAGACCACTGTAAAGGTCTTTAGATTTCTCAACAGCACTACGCTGAACATCAATACCATAAAGGTTTTTAAAACCAGCCCGCTGAAGAGCAGCCAACTGATTACCAATATTGGTACCAACCTCAAGAATACGTGCATCCTTTGGAACATCCTTCAACCAATCGCCAATAATTTGATCTCGGGAAATACCATAACGATTTATGTAAAGAGCATTAAATTCTTCAACACCCTCAAACTTGCAACGCTCTGTGTAATTTTCACCAAAATCTCCGGTCCAAATTTTAATTTGATCAGTATCCATCTCTCAATATATCCTCTCTGGGTACTTTTCACACATCATCAGATCAATCATTGCCATGTAAGGCTCGAACCCCTCATAAACCTGAGTATATTCTGGATGTTGATAATCTTGAAAATCTACAGACATCCCAATTCTTTCAAAACCATCAACATCCAGATAGTCTCGCCCCAAGCTTCCTGACAGATATGTTTCAGCTCCAATACATTTGCATATATTCAAAACCAAATCGCTTTTGACCCCGACGTCGTAGTCCAGTTCAGACGCTTTCACAATCTTCGTTTTAATACCTAACTTCTCAACCATTTTGATCAACATCGCAAAACACAAATCCGACAAGCCTAACCACTCTTGTGAATAGAATGGGCCAAGCCATTCCATCACCCTGTGGAATTGACTAGATCGAGTATAGTTCATCTCAATTGCCCGGAGATGCTTCTTCTGCCAAGGTACTGAAGTATTGATAGCCAATTCGCTCAAAGATCTATTAAAAAGAACACCTTTTGTCTTAACTGGCACGGTAAGCCACGATGAACCTTGCTGTGTTCTTATCTTGTTTCTATTTTGAAAGCTGTTCTTCTGATATTGGACCGTATCCAGATAGACAAAAACATCACTTTGACGAATTTTGTCAAAATACCCTAGCCAAGGGAGATATGCAGGTTGATGAATACTTATTTTCAAGGTCGGTCACTCTATTTATGCGTAAAATCACTCGAGGCAATTCTCTTGGCAGCTTCTGCCCACGAATTTGACGTCGCTAAAAGGCGGTGCCTCTGAACCCTCCGCTCATCAACATCTAATATCGCTTGTTTAAGAGCAGTGCGAAGTGACGTTTCGTTGCAATCTGCCAGAGAATAATCTAGGGGCTCTCGCAATAATAATTCATTGATGAATGGAGCACCATCTGACGGCACAATCAATTTTGAACCGCACATTGCAGCTTCAATCGCACCTAACCCTGCACTTTCTCTATGTGTTATACAAAAAACGGCGCAAATACGATAAATCGCCAGTAAATCTAACCAACAAACTTTTGCAGCCCGATCATATGTTTCGTTAAACCAATTGCTACCAAGCTCCAACTCCTCAATACCATTGTTGCCCTGAAAAAAGGCCTTGAATTTCGGAACTTCCGGATCAAGCAACAATCCTCGTAAAGCTCCCACATAAAGGCTTGTGAAATCTGCCCCTCCATAGTTGCCGTGATCCAGAAACACAGTCGTCGTCGTCCCCAGCTCTGGATAACAATATTCCGGAGCAGCACTCCAACCCATATGATGAACGCGAGCCCCACTACAGAATCTTTTAATTTTTTCTTTAAAGCTCGCGACGGGAGGTAATACTGTAAAGAAATGATCTTCCACGTACCGTCTAAAACTCACAAAATCAATGACAGAAGCAAGCTGTCCTGGAAAAGCAGTTCTCAGCTTTGAAAATACATTCGGGCTACGCTCTTTCAAACGCGTAAAGCCTGCTTGGAAACAGGATAAAACCCCAATTGCATTTGGATAATCGAGTGCTGCTTCGACACTATCGAAACCAGAAATCTGTAAAACATCAAAATGCTCGCTTAGCGCCTGAGAAAGGAAATAACATGTTACAGAAGCATGTGAATTCAGCTCTTCGATACGCAAAGGATCGGTTCGGTTATTCCAAAACCCTCCCCAGACAATCAGTTGCGGTTTGTTTTGAGAGTTCAAATCAAAACCCTTTCAATCCCGGCAATCAAACAGTCAACGACAAAGCGAACATCTGCATCAGACAGCTTTGAGTGCAAAGGCAGACTCAGCACCCGATCAGCAAGTAGCTCTGACACGGGAAGTCCTTTGGGATCAATGGGGTAGGATTGGTATGCTATCTGTCGATGCACCGGTATAGGGTAGTAAACCATAGTTGGCACACCTTGCTCAGACATCAACCGAATGAGCTCCCGTCTATCAACTGCATCAGGCAAAACAATCGTAAATTGAGCAAATGCTGAAATTACTCCTCCAGGAATATCTTGAGTTTGCGTCTGACCACGAACCCCTTCATCGTACTGACGGACTATTTCGGCTCTTCTTGTTCTTTCAGCCTCAACATATGGCAGTTTCTCAAGAAGAATGGCCGCTTGGAGCGTATCAAGTCGACTGTTAACACCAACAACGATATTACTGTATTTATGTTCACCCTTACCATGAAACCTCAAAGAACGCAGCAAATCAGCGCGATGTCCGTTGTTGGTCAAAACCGCACCACCATCACCGAAACACCCAAGAGGCTTTGTCGGAAAAAAGCTTAGTGTAGTATAATCAGCAAGTGTCCCGACTTTTCCCTCACGAGACTCTGCACTGAAGCTTTGCGCAGCATCAGCAATCAAAATTGCATCTTCATTTTTGCACAATTCGCGCAAAGCACCATAATTAGCTGGCAAGCCAAACAAATCGACTGCAATTACAGCACGGACCTTTAAGCCAAGTTTTTTAGCAACAACGACGGCATTTTCCACACTGCTGGATTCAAGTGTGAATGTATCTTTATTCACATCAGCAAATATTGGAGTTGCTCCTATTTGAGCAACCACTTCTGCTGTAGCAATGAACGTGAAACTTGGACAAATAACCGCATCACCCGCCCCAATTTTTTCGGCCATCAAAACCAGTGTTAAAGCGTCTGTACCATTTGCGCATGAAACACTGTGATTTGCCCCGGTAAAGGAACTCAATTTTTTCTCAAATTTCTCAACTTCATCACCAAGAATGAAATCCCCTGTATTGATCACTCTTGAAATTGCCACATCAATATTTTGACGCAACACCAGACTTGGAGAGACATCAATGAACTTCATTGACGTCTCCTAATCCTTTGCAGATGTCCATCAACTTCTTCATACCGCGAACCATCTACCGGACAAATGAGATCATCATTAAGCGTAATTCCTGCCTCGCTCACCCAACCTATCCGCTTGGCCGGCACTCCTGCCATAAGTGCGTAATCCGGAACAGACTTTGTCACCACTGCACCTGCAGCAATCAAACTCCAAGCCCCGATTTGAACACCACATACGATGGTTGCGTTAGCTCCAATCGTTGCACCGCGCCTAACATAGGTCGGCTTGAACTCATCCTTACGCTCAATTTCGGCGCGAGGATTGAGTACATTGGTGAAAACACATGAAGGACCGCAAAACACGCCATCCTCAAGCTGAACACCTTTATAAATACTGACATTGTTTTGTAGTTTACATCGATCACCAATTATTGCGTCAGGACCAATCACAACATTTTGCCCAATCGTGCAACCTTGTCCAATCTTGCTACCACTTAGAACATGAGAAAAATGCCAGATTCGAGTCCCTACGCCGATTGAGCAAGGGTCATCAATATAGGAACTCTCATGAACGAAAGAATCCGGTGCAAATGAAACGTCTCTGGTCATTTAATTCCCCGATCGCAGGTAACTCCGAGCAAACGGATGATGATCATTAGATACATGTTTCAAATCACATGAACGAATTTTTGATACGAGTTCGATTGCAGGACGCACATCCTCCAAACTGAACCCCGTTCCAGCAAGGATCTGACGATAACTTTCAGTATGAAGATCGGTAAAACCACTAGAGAACTCGAACTCCTCATCGTCCACGGTAATTGAACGGAATGTTCTTTGACCCTCATCAATATTCCTAGGCAAATCATCTGAGCTAACAGACATAAACCAACGCACACGAGCTTTCTTAAGCTCAAGATACCCCGCCACTCGTTTTCCGTCTAAAATATGAACGTCAATTTTGGTGGGCGCACCAAATACATGAACAAGCATATCGAAGAAATGCACTCCAATATTAGTCGCGACGCCTCCTGATTTAGCTTCGTCGCCCTTCCAAGACGAGTGGTACCAACCTCCACGAGAAGTAATGTACGTCAAATCCACATCGTACAAACGATTATCGTCAGCATCTATTCTCTGCTTTAACTCTCTGATGGATGGATGAAGGCGAAGCTGCAAGATAGAATTAATCCTCTTTCCGGTTTCCCTTTCAATCTCCATCAACCCGTCAATATTCCAAGGGTTCAAGACAAGGGGCTTCTCACAAATCACGTCAGCGCCGGAACGCACTGCAAAGCGGACATGTGCATCATGCAAATAGTTTGGGGAGCAAATACTAATACAATCAAGAGGGTTCCCGCGACGACGGATTTTGTCAACGAACCGATCAAATCGCTCAAATTCAGTGAAAAATTTGGCTTCCGGGAAATAACTATCGATAATTCCCACGCTGTCATTGGGGTCTTCTGCAACAACCAAAACATTTCCTGTTTCCTTGATGGCAGCCATATGTCTAGGCGCCACAAACCCTGCCGCCCCAATCAAACCAAACCGCAACAAAATATCACCCCTATAGATCTACGGAAAACCTTGAACGCCTCTCACTGACCAAACACATCTGTCTGCAACGAACTACCGTGATTTTCCAAACTTCTCAAACACCAACAATGTCTCCTCGCTAACATGATGCTCGATCCCTTCCGCATCAAACTCTGCGGTGTCAGGATCAACCCCAATGGAGACGAGAAAGTTATAAACAATCTCGTGGCGGTTGCGACATTTTTTCGCAAGCACTTCACCTTTATCCGTCAAAAAAACCGACCGATACGGACGTGACGTGACAAAGCCATCGCGTTCAAGGCGTTTGATGGTGTTGTTGACCGTTGCCGCCGTCACGCCAAAGCGCTCGGCCAGTGCGACGGAGCGTGCCTCGCCCTCTTCCTCGATCAAATCAGCGATCATTTCGACGTAGTCTTCCGTCACCTCACGCGCATGCGCCTCGCGCAATCGGGCGAAAACTTCGGCCTTGTTGGGTCGCGCATGCGGTACTGAGCGATCGCCCATTCAATTCTCCTGTCAAATCCCCAGACATTCTTATCAACATAGCTTACAAAAATCAATTTAGCCTTGACTAACTTTAAAAGCCCGCACATAAACAAGGGGCATTGGCAGAGTGATTGTAATTTGCACCAAAGGATCGTCTGATATGTCGCTACCCCGCCGCGTCCGGATTTTGGGCCTTTCATTGATTGCTGCTGGCAGCATACTTGCTGTTACGATCAGTAACATCGGCACCGCCGAGGCCAAACCGATTGATGTTGTGGCGACGACATCAATGATTGCCGATGCCGCACGTCAAGTCGCAGGCGACCGGGCAAAGGTCACGGCCCTGATGGGGCCGGGTGTTGATCCGCATTCCTATCGCCAGACCAGAAGCGACATCGTCGCCATGACGCGTGCGGATCTGGTATTGCGCCATGGTCTGTATCTTGAGGCCCAGCTTGAAGACTTCTTCCTAGATCTTGAAAAACGCAAAAACGTGGTTGCCGTTGGCGAGGCCATCGACCCAAGCCTGCTTTTGAACTTTGCCGGTCACGAAGGTCGCCACGACCCGCATGTCTGGATGGACCCGCAACTTTGGGAAACCGTCGTTCTGGCCGTGCGTGATGCCCTGATTAACACCGACCCCGAAGGGGAAGCCACCTATCGCGCCAATGCTCAAACACATATTGCTGATATCAAAAAACTGATCACTTATATGAAGTCGGTAACCAAAACCGTCCCGGAACATAGCCGTGTGCTTTTGACAGCCCATGACGCGTTTAGTTATTTTGGTCGTGGCTTTGATTTTACCGTTATGGGCATTCAAGGCATTTCAACCGAGTCCGAAGCCGGTTTGCGCCGGGTCGAAGAACTGGTAAATACCATTGTCGACCGCAATATTTCGGCTGTCTTTGTCGAAAGCTCTGTCCCGGAACGCAATGTGCGCGCCCTGATTGAGGGTGCCGGAGCACGTGGGCAAAAGGTTGAAATCGGTGGCACCCTGTTTTCCGATGCCATGGGCGATCCAGGCACCTATGAAGGGACCTATATCGGTATGATCGACCATAACAGCACCCTGATCACCCGTGCACTGGGCGGCGATGCCCCGGCCACCGGCATGCAGGGCAAACTTGCCGCGGGCTCGTAACCGCCAAGCCCAAAGGAACCCAGATGAGTAACGCAGAACTGATTGCCGAAGCCGGAAAGATCGTTGATGTCGCGGGCAAGGATGCCCCGCTGACAGTGCGCGGCCTGACGGTTTCCTATGGCAATAAACCGGCGGTTTTTTCGATTGATGCCTCGATCCCGGCCGGATCGATGACCGCGATCATCGGCCCGAACGGGGCCGGGAAATCGACCTTTTTAAAAGGCACGCTTGGCGTGGTGCCGCGCCTGTCGGGCGAGGTCCGTATTTTTGGCAAACCCTTTGCCGAGGCACGTGACCGGGTTGCCTATGTCCCGCAGCGCGCCAGTGTTGATTGGGATTTCCCCGCCCGCGTGATTGATGTGGTCCTGATGGGGCTTTACAAATCCGTCGGGCTGTTTCGGTTCTGGCGGTCGCGCCACCGCGAACAGGCGATGGAATGTCTGGAACGTGTCGGCATGGCCGATTTTTCTACCCGTCAGATCGGCCAGCTTTCGGGCGGGCAGCAACAGCGTGTTTTTCTGGCCCGTGCCTTGGCGCAAAATGCCGAGTTTTATTTGCTGGACGAACCGTTTGCCGGGGTGGACGCCGCAACGGAACGCGCGATTGTCGCCGTGCTGAAAGATTTGAAAGCCGAAGGTCGCACCGTGGTCTGCGTGCATCACGATTTATCAACGGTGGCCGAATATTTTGATCGGGTTTTGCTGATTAATGTGCGCCGCATTGCCGAAGGCCCGGTCGATACCACCTTTACGGCTGCCAATCTGCAGGAAACCTATGGCGGGCGTCTGGCAACCACGCATATCGATGAATTGCGTCTTGCCTGATCATCCCGACCAAACAAAACCATCGGAATACAGCAGATGAGTTTCCTTGATTACTTCATAGATGCCCTGTTTTTGCAGGCCGGATATAATAGTGCCCTGGTCGCCATTGGCGCCGGATTGCTGGGGCTTGCCGGGGGTGGTGCCGGGGCGTTTATATTCCTGCGCAAACGCGCCTTGGTATCTGATGCCATCAGTCACGCCACCCTGCCCGGTGTTGGCATTGCCTTTATCCTTATGGTCGCCTTTGGCGGTGACGGGCGCTGGTTGCCCGGCCTGATCATTGGATCGGCGGTATCATCGGCCATCGGCCTTTTGCTGGTCGAATGGATCACCCGCCAGACCCGCCTGACCGAAGATGCCGCCATCGGGGCGGTCCTGTCGGTGTTCTTCGGGCTTGGCATTGTGTTGCTGACGATCATTCAAACCATGTCATCGGGTCGTCAGGCCGGGCTTGAAAGCTTCTTGCTGGGATCTACTGCGGGGATGCTGATCAGCGAAGCCACCACCATTGCCTGTGCCGGGGCGCTTGCCGCGGGTTTTGTCTTTATATTACGCCGTCCGATGACCTTGGTGGCGTTTGACCCGGAATATGCCGCAACAACGGGTATCAATGTTCGTTATGTCGATCTGGCGATGATGGGGCTGGCCCTGATCGTGACCGTCATCGGACTTAAGATCGTCGGGTTGATCCTGATTGTCGCACTTTTGATCATTCCATCGGTAACCGCACGTTTCTGGACCAACCAGGTTGGTCTGATGATCGGTATTGCCGCCGTAATCGGCGGGCTTTCAGGATATGTCGGCGCGGCTCTTTCGGCGGCGGCCGCATCGCTTCCGACCGGGCCGATCATTGTTTTGGTCGCCTTTGGATTTTTCGTGATTTCGGCCCTGTTTTCCCCGTTGCGTGGCGGGCTTGCATCGGCGATGCGCCATTGGCGGTTCCAACGCCGCGTCCATCGCCGACAGGGATTGCTGGCCTTGGCCCGTCGCGAACCGATCTATGACGGGCTGACGCTTCGAATTTTGCGCCATTCGGGCATGATCCGGCGCGACGGTGTTGCAACATTGCGCGGCCGCATTGCATCACAAAAGGCCGCACGTGACGAAGCGCGCTGGGCGATGGCACGGCGCATTCTTTCCGATGATTCCGCGGTTGAACGCTATGACGGACTGACCCCGATTGAAGACATGATGACGCCTGACCAGATTGACGAAATTGATCGTGTGATCCTTGACCAAAACGGAGCGCCCGCATAATGGATGATCTGATCACAGCCCTTGGGGCGGAGTTTGTTCAGCTTAGCCTGACACCGATCGTTATTGGCATTCTGGCCGCCGTTGCCTGCGCGCTTCCGGGGAACTTCCTGTTACTGCGCCGTCAGGCCCTGATTGGTGACGCCATCAGCCATGTCGTCCTGCCCGGCATTGTCGGCGCTTTTCTTGTGACCGGTGCCATTGACGCCTTTCCGATGATGATCGGTGCGGGATGTGCCGCCATTGTTGCCGTCATCCTGATTGAAATCATCAAACGGCTGGGCCGGGTTGAACCGGGAGCCGCCATGGGGTTGGTCTTTACCACCCTGTTTGCGGTCGGTGTCCTGTTTCTTGAAATCACCGATACCAGTTCGGTTCATATCGATGTTCAGCATGCGCTTTTGGGCAATCTTGAAAGCCTGATCTGGTTTGATGCCGATGGCTGGCAATCCTTGCTCGACCCGGCGGCACTGGCAACCCTGCCACCGCAATTGCCACGTCTTGCACTGGTTCTTTTGGGGATTGTGCTATTCATCGCCCTGTTCTGGAAAGAACTTAAAATATCGACTTTTGATGCTGCCTTTGCCGATGCCATTGGCATCCATACCCGGCTTCTGGGTTTTGCACTTGTGGTCGCGACCGCCATTGCCGCCGTTGCCGCCTTTGACGCGGTTGGATCAATCATTGTCATTGCAATGTTTGTCTGCCCACCTGCCGCCGCACGGTTGATGACCAATCAGTTAAGCCGACAAATCAGTTGGAGCGTCGCCTTCGCGGTGATTTCAGCCATATTGGGATATGTCTTTGCCGGATATGGCCCAGGCTGGTTCGGGTCGCCCTATGCGGTCAGTGCGGCGGGTATGATTGCCACCATTTCCGGTTTGATCCTGTTGCTAACCTGCATGTTTGGCCCGCAACGCAAACGCATTGGCCAAGGTGCCGAGGCATAAAAGCCAAAGCATAAGAAAGATTTCCCATACGAACGACCATTGCCGAAGCGAAAGCCAAACCGACGGGCTCATCGCTTGACCTTCGTCGCGCAGCACGTCACCTTGGCAAGATACGCCGGGCGATTGCCACAGCCCGGAAATCCACCGCGACTTGACCAAAAATTCAGATTGGCCTCGCACGATGGCCTGCGACCCTTCATATTATGGGCATGGGAAAATATTTCATGCGCCGTTATGTGCTGGCTTTATGTTTCTGTCTGGGCCTTTTGGCGATATCGGACGGCACAATCGCCCATGCGCAGGATTTCAGTACCCTTGCCGGAACTGAACGTGCCCTGAACCAGTTTGAAAAGGTAAAACTGCACAGCTTTGCCGATCGCGATGCCTTTCTGGCCATCATCGACCGTACCCTTGGCCTTAAGAATATCAAGGGATCAGACACGCTGTTTGCCAAACTGCCCCGGTCGCCCTTTACCATTACCGGACGCCGTGGCAACAATCAGGCTGTCCCCTGCCAGATTTTCATTCCGGCCAAGATCACGCCGGGCAGTGGGACCGAGATTTTTGCCGATCTAATGCGCGGCTGGTTTGGCAACCGGCTGAACTATGCCAGCACTGCCGAAGTGACCTTTGGCTGGTTGATGCGTCACGAAGTCCGCCATTGTGACCCAACCCATTTCGGCGACAAAGGCGATAAGGAACGCGACGATGAAATCGAAGCCGACCTGTTTGCGCTAAACGCCGTCACCGATCCGCAAATGCACGATCAACTTGCCCAGGATGCCTTGGCATTTCGCATGATCACCGCCAGCCTGTTCGCCAGCAAAAGCCATATGACCGGTTTATCGCTTAAGCGGGCATTGGCGGGGGCCACCCCGGCCGCCTATCCCCCGGCAAAGGACGAGATCGCGGCATTTTTGACTGTTCGAAAACAAGTCTTTGATCACGCCAAAGCCATCAGTGTTGCGGCACGCCCCAGCAATCAGGATGTCATCCGTGCCGTGATTGAGCTTTCGCAGACGTCACAGGATAATCCGCTGGCAACCGAAATCCTTGGCGATCTTGATCAAGCCATTGCCCATTTCGCCCCCAAACTGCACAGCAAGAATCAATCCGTACAATAATCAGGATCAGGCTGTCTTGCGCCAGAATGTCATGGCAAGGCATTGATCGCGGTCAAGCCCCGTTTCCTTGCGCCACATCTGATGGATAGGTTTATAGATCGCCTGTTCAACCCCGGCCCAGCAATAAACCCGGGCTGTTCGATGCGGAATTTCAATACGGCTGATCGCATCACGGATCGGGTCCAAATCCGATGCGGCCCCATCATCGCGGCACACCCATTTGATCGCAACCCGGCTTTTTGTCGCAAGCGCGATGATATCATCGCGTGATCCGACCTCAATCACCGCATGGCCGCAAGCATGTTCAGGCAGTTCTTCCAGATAACGACCGATTGCCGGCAAGGCCGTTTCATCACCTGTAAACAAGAACCAATCAGCATTGGGCAATTCCCCGCCCAATGGTCCGGTCATGCCAACACGGTCGCCCACAATTGCATGCCGGGCAAAGGTCGATCCCGGGCCATTATCCCCATGCATGACAAAATCAATGTCAATCCACCCGGCATCGGCATCGATCCGGCGAATGGTATAAACCCGTGGTGCGACCGCATCTTCGCCCTCGGGCCAGATGGGCATGCCGTTCGCCGCCAATGTCGGCCATTTGGGCGCTGATACGCCGCGCGGCGGAATAAGAAGACGCACATGGATACCATCACAGCCATAAGCCGCAAGGTCGGTTCCCGCCAACCGCAAACGCCGCATATGCGGCGAAAGGTCGGTCACGCCAATGACGCTGAGTTCACGAAAATTCGGAAGTTTGCCATTGCTTTGCCCTGCACCATGCCAGCGGCAATCAAGATCGGCTTCCGGTATCACACTTTGCAAAACAGCAATTACTGCGGATTTGACCTGCGCCACACCGGCCTCGGACTTGGCACCGACCTCCAGAACAAGATGCTTTCCATCAACCCGCATATAAATATGCCAGCCGGTCACGGTGATCAGCGTCCCGTCCGTGCCGCCATCTGTACCCCCAGCGACGCCCACAGTTACATCGCAATCATGTCCCGCGTAATAGGCGGCAACACCATTCATGGCATCGGCACAGGCACCAAGCAGGATGCGGGTTTTGGCAATCAGTGGATGTTTGGGATTTGATGGCATGATGCGACTTTCGATAACAGGAACCTGCGGCATTTTGCCACTCACCCTTGATAATAAAACTGAGATGCATTCTCAATAAAATTATTGTCATTGCATTCATCGGCCCATGTTGCATCATGGATTGAACCCGCCGTTGCCCCAGGATAAACGGCCGAAAACCCATGATCGACAAAGACGAAAAAACACCATGACCGATAAAATCCGCCGCCTAAAATCTTATGAATTCCCGATTGCCGTCGAATGGGCCGCCAAGGAAGGCTGGAACCCCGGACGTTCTGATGCGGATACCTTTTTTAATACCGATCCGCTTGGTTTCTGGGGCGCGTTTGACAAACAGGGTCTGGCGGCGGTGATTTCTGCTGTGCAGTACAGTTCCGATTACGGCTTTGTCGGATTTTATATCTGCCGTCCGGATCGCCGGGGCAGCGGACTTGGGCTTCGTCTTTGGCAAACAGCACTTGATGAAACCGCGGCCAAGACCATTGGTCTGGATGGCGTCACCGATCAACAGGACAACTATCGCAAATCAGGGTTCGAACTGGCGCATCGCAATATACGCTTTGGCGGGGTGGTCAATGCGCAAGCCGTCAAAGCCGATGACCTGTTTGACTTGGTGATTGATGATATTGCGGTCATCGATGCTTTCGAACAAACCTGCAACCTGTTTCCGGATAACCGAATCGAATTCCTGCGCCATTGGATTACAGCGCCGAACCACATCGCTTTGGCGCTTCGTGGTCCGATGGGGTTGCGGGGCTATGGTGTTATTCGCCCCTGCCAGACCGGCCATAAAATCGGCCCGCTTTTTGCCGCGAACCCCACAGATGCCAGCACCCTGTTTCAGGCCCTTCTGGCCCGCCGCAAAGATCAAAGCGGCCCGGTTTACATTGACATTGCAGACCCCAATGCCGCGGCACGCGCGCTTGTTGAAGAACAGGGAATGGTGCCCGAATTTGAAACAGCACGCATGTATCGCGGCAAGTTTCCCGAAGTGAACCTTGATATGACATATGCAATCACAACGTTTGAATTGGGCTGAGGATTATCTTGCAAATGATTGAAGCTGCGACAAAAGTATGGCATCAAACGTATATAACATACTATACGATTGATATAGATATACGATCTGGGCGATTGAGATAATCCAGCCTGACAGGCTGCTTCGGACAATTTATGGCCGATTTTGCCGTTTGCTATGGAAAAACCATCTTGGTCGCCCCAATTTGAAAAGAAGAAACAGAAAAGATTGCCACCAGAACTTTGACCAACACCATGACAGGTATCAGGGGACCGCGTTTTGATGTTTGCCGCTGCAAAACACTTGCTCGTTAACCCGCAAAACAGGCTTCTTTTCCTGATCCCGAACCGGCTTTCGCCGCGCCACAATGTCATAACGCCGGAAAACGAATAAGAATTATGGATATTGCAACACTTATCGGGATCATTGCCGGTACGGGCGTTATCGTTGGCGCCATCCTTATAGGTGGTAACCTCGGCGCTTTTGTCGATGTGCCATCGGTCATGGTTGTTTTTGGCGGGACGGCTGCGGCAACCCTGATCAAATTTCCGATGCGCGATGTGGTCAAGTCGCTCAAAATCGGGGTCAGTATTGCATTCAAGAACCCAAAGGAAGACCCGCTTTCGATCTATGAAAAAGCGATCGAGCTGTCGACGATCGTGCGCAAGGATGGCTTGCTGGGTCTTGAAACAGCCGAAATCGAAAACAGCATCATGGCACGCGGCATTCGCATGTGTGTTGATGGTCATAGCGGTGAAGTGATCCGAAGCTCAATATCAAGCGAGGTCGAAAAATCGATCCAGAATGATGAATTGGGTGAACTGATGTTTCGGGGGATTGGCGACACGGCGCCGGCATTCGGGATGATCGGAACACTGGTTGGTCTGGTACAGATGCTGGCCAACCTGTCTGATCCGGATGCAATTGGCCCGGCCATGGCCATTGCCATGCTGACCACGTTCTATGGGGCGGTTCTGGCCAACCTGTTTGCCCTGCCTATCGCCGACAAACTGGCGCTCAAGGTCGAACAGCTTAAAAACACCAAAGAGCTGATTGTCGAGTCTGTTGTCCAAATTCAGTCAAGTCAGAGCCCGATGGTCATGAAGGAAATCCTTGGACCATATCTTCCGGGTGGCATTCCGGTAGACGCGGAAGGCGAAGGCGGCGAATAACCTTTCCGCTTTGGGCAAAGACACAAAAGGCAACAGGCAAAATAAATGGCAAAAAAACCGGCAGCAGGGGCACCAGCATGGATGGCGACATTCGCCGATCTCATGTCGTTACTGCTTGTGCTTTTTGTGCTGTTGCTGACCTTTGCCGAAATGGATGTCGTCAAATACAAACAGATCGCAGGTTCGGTCAAAACCGCATTTGGTTTTAGCAAAGAAGATCAACTTGCCGGTGTTGTTGAACTTGACGGTTCGATCCTTGGCAAAGCCCTAAAACAGCCAAGCCCCGACACCCCGCGGGTGGTTTCCAGTATTCCGCCGGTCGAAACCCCTGATGTTGAAATCAAGGAAGGCGACAGCAAAGCCGAAAAAGCCGAGGCCCTTGAAGAAACCCTTGGCACGGTGCTGAAAAAAATGGGCATGGGCGATCAAATCGGGGTCGAGCGCAAGGAAGGCGACGTTATTGTCCGCTTCCCCAACGAAATCGCCTTTCCATCGGGATCATCGGGCATGACCCCGGAATTTGCCGCAATCCTTAATCGCGTTGTCCCCGTCATCAATCAGACGGACGGTCAGGTGGTGGTTGCCGGCCATACAGACAACATTCCCGTGTCGTCCAATTCACCCTATATCTCGAACTGGGATTTGTCTGCTGCGCGGGCGACATCGGTATTGCATCATATGATTGATCAAAACGGTACCGATCCACGCCGCATGGTCGTGCAGGGTTACGGTGACAGCCGCCCGATTACGGAAAATTCAACCGCCGAAGGTCGCGCGCAAAACCGCCGCGTTGAAATCATCATTGAGATGATGGAAGACACAGGTCAAAATGACAGTCCCCTAAATGACAATCCGGGCAACAGTTTACCGACCAGTAATTTGCCCGGCCACGTAATGAAAACGGACGATCCGGCCGACACAGAAACAGAAGGCAGCAGCATCGAACCGGATAAGGCCCCGGCACGACGGCGCAGCTTCTCGATCCCGGGTCACAATTAGAATCAATCCTTAACCGGGCATGCCCGCCCTAACAACCCAAGGCAAATCTGGCCAAATGACGCGGTCCCCCAGAAAACTGTCTGTTCTGTATGCCGATTACAGCGAACGTAACATAGCTGCGGTCAAGGCCGCGCTTGAGCCGCTTGAACTGGCTGCCTTTCACAGCAGTGACAACCGCAATTCCGTGGTCGAAATGACCTGCGAATACCGCCCTGATGTAATTCTGATCGGTCTTAATCTGGATGGTCTGCGCGGGATTTCCACCATTCGGGAATTGCGCAACAGTGCGTCGGATGATGATCCGTTCTGCAATCAGGTTCCGGTATTACTGGGCGCCCCGAAACTGGATCGCCGCGCCATGCGTGAAGCGGTCGAAGCCGGTATCGAAGGCGTGTTTCGCCAGCCGATTGACAGCAACCGACTGCGCAAAATTGTTCAAACTGTCATCAAGACACCGCGCCGCTTTGTCTTTGAAGGCGACTATTTCGGCCCGGCGCGCGATGGCGATAAAAATTCGGAGCCATCGCGCAAAATCCGCCCAAAAGCCAACGCCCCAAAACAAAATATCCCGCCCGCAGAACCTGATAAACCATCCGATGGGCTTATGGCTGACACCCCGGAAACATCGCCTGATGACAAGGATAGCACAGTGGTGCGCGCGCCACGTCCGTCGCGATCCGTCACCATGAGGACAACAATCGCCGGAAAATCAAACGCCGCCGCATCCTTGCCACGCATGCCTGCAAGAAAACCGATTGCCAAAAAAGAACCGTCGAATTTCGACCCTGAAGACCTGTTACCTGAACCGTCCAAAGCGGTAGAGGACAAATCGGCACTTGAAACCAAATCGGTTCTTGAAACCAATATTGATGCGGCTGTTTCCGCGCGCGAAGCATTGGAAACCGAACCCGAACCCGCAACCGTCGAACCCCCATCCCCGGACGAGGTTCCCAATCCAACAGATACCAGCGTCGATGAGGAACTGGTCGAGATTGATCTGATGGAAGCGCTTCTGGCCCATCGCCTTTGGGTCGATAGCGGCGGCAAGGAAGGGGCCAAGATGGCAATCGAGCATGCGGATTTGCGCGATGCCGACCTCGAAGGGATCGATTTGACCCGGTGCAGCTTGCCCCATGTTTCGTTCCGAAATGCCAATTGCAAAAACGCGGTTCTGCGCCGCTGTAACATGACGGCTGCTGACTTTATTGGCAGCAACCTTGATCAGGCCAATCTTGCCGTCAGTCGCCTTGCCGGGGCCCGGTTTACCGATGCCATCCTGCGCGGCACGGTATTTTTGGGATCGGATTTATCCGGCGCATCGTTCCAAGGCATGACGCTTTTGAATTGCGATCTTAGCGGATCAAATCTGACAAAAACCGATTTCCGTGATGCTGATTTATCGGGTGTGCGCGGCCTGTTTGCCGAACAAATCCAACGCGCCCGGGTCAATGCCAATACCCGCCTGCCCCGCGATATGAAGCTTAAGGGCTAACGCCTAGCGCCGCCCGAACATCTTTTCAATATCATGAAGCTTAAGCTCGACATAAGTCGGGCGGCCGTGATTGCACTGCCCCGAATGCGGGGTGGCTTCCATCTGACGCAACAGGGCATTCATTTCATCGGCATTAAGCTTGCGCCCTGACCGGACGGAGCCATGGCACGCCATGGTCGCGCAGACGTACATCAACCGGTCCTTAAGGGCCATACCCTGCCCCATTTCAACAATTTCATCGGCAAGATCACGCACCAGACCGGCAACATCGACCTTGCCCAGCATGGCGGGGACTTCGCGCACGACCAATGCGCCGGGGCCAAATGGTTCAATCACAAGGCCAAGCTCGCCAAATTCTTCGGCGCGGTCCGCAACCCGTTCGGCAGATGCTTCGTCCATTTCAACGACTTCGGGCAACAGCAATCCCTGTCGCTTAACCCCGTTTTCGGCCAGATCAGCCTTCATCCGTTCATAGACAATGCGTTCATGGGCCGCGTGTTGATCAACAATCACCAGCCCGTCACGGGTCTGGGCAATGATGTAATTGGCATGGACCTGCCCGCGTGCCGCCCCCAGTGGATGATCAACAAACTTTGTTTCATCGGTCATATCGATGCGCGCGGATGGTGCGGCGCTCGCATATCCACCGGCAAGCGCATGGGCCGCAGCGGCGGCAAAACCACCATTGCTGTCGACCACCCCACCGGCGAAATCCCGCCCGCGATCAAACAATCCGCCACCTGACGTTGGGGCCTGTGCGGCGTAATCGCGTTGAACATCGCCCGCACTGGGATGATTGGGCTGATAGGATCCGAAATTATAACCCGATGCCCCGCCCGATCCCGAACGCGACCCGCCATAAGGCAGTGACGGACCTTCGCCTTCGCGCCGGGCCGCCCCCAGCGCCATATCGGCCACGGTGGTTGATGCCCGGTGCCCGGCCGCAGCAAGCGCATGTTTAAGCGCGCCCACGATCAAACCACGCACCATACCCGGATCACGGAACCGGACCTCGGTCTTGCCGGGATGGACATTGACGTCCACATCACGCGGTGACAATTCAAAAAACAGCGCCAGCAACGGATGGCGATCCCGTGCCAGGAAATCCTGATAGGCACCGCGCACCGCCCCTTGCAACAACCGATCCTTGACCGGGCGACCATTAACGAACAGGAACTGCATCTGGGCATTGCCGCGGTTCAAGGTCGGCACCCCGGCATAGCCAGTCAGGCGGATGCCTTCGCGCTCGGCCTCGATCTGCAATGCGTTATCCTGAAATTCACGCCCCATCACAGCGCCCAGCCGTTTCAGGCGCGCATCAAACAAATCCCCTTCGCAGGCGGGGTAATTCAAGATCGATTTATTGTTATCCCCGCTAAGCGTGAAACCAACATCGGGACGCGCCATCGCCAGGCGATCCATGATTTCACGGGCATACATCTGTTCGGTCCGCGCGGTTTTCAGGAATTTCAGCCGGGCGGGTGTCGCATAAAAAAGATCGCGCACTTCAACGCGCGTGCCAAACGGATGAGCAGCGGGCTCAACCTCCCCTTTGGTCCCGCCTTCAATCAAAAGCGTCCAGGCATTTTCCGCCCCGCGCACCCGGCTGGTTAACCGCATGCGTGATACCGACCCGATTGATGGCAAGGCTTCACCGCGGAACCCCATGAAGGCAATGTTGAACAAATCGTCATCAGGCAGTTTTGATGTCGCATGGCGTTCAACCGCCAGGCTGAGTTCATCGGGCGTCATGCCTTTGCCGTCATCGGTGATCGACAACAACGTCCGCCCGCCATCGCGCAGATTAACATCGACGCGCGTCGCCCCTGCATCCAACGCATTTTCCACCAGTTCCTTCAACGCCGCAGCCGGGCGTTCAACCACCTCACCGGCGGCAATCTGATTGATCAGGTTCTGAGACAGGACGCGCAGGGTCATAAACGGGGATGCTCGTTTTTAAAGGTTATGTTTTGTGGTTGGCATGAACCTATCAAAGCACAAAGCGCGGCGAAATCCCTTTCACCGCGCTTTGGTATCTTTATCTGCACCGAAATTGAATTTGGTGCGTTTGCCTTACTTCGGCGTCACGTCAAAACCGAACCATTTATCCGACAGGCGTTTGATCGTGCCATCGGCTTTGGCTTCGCTAATCGCCTTGTCAAACATGTCACGCAAGTCGGTATCTTCCTTGCGGATACCAACCGAACTTCCGCGGCCGAGGAACCCGCGCTGGAAACGCGGACCCGATACAACCATGTCGCTGTTGCCTTCTTTGGCGGCTGCTGTCGACAGATAACCCATTGATGCCATGATCACATCAACACGCCCTGCCAGCAGATCAAGGTCATGCTGTTCAGTCGATTTGTATTCACGGATCGTTGCGGTATCGGCAAGGTATTTATCCAGGAAGATCGATGCAATCGACGCGGTCTGAACGCCGATAACTTTGCCCTTCAAAAGATCCTTGATATCAGCAACGGCTTTTTCGGCCCCCGGCAATTCGGTCTCAAGCGAGAAGACCTCGCCGGAATGGGGCATGTCTTCAAGCTCGCCACCGCGCAAAACCGCAAAGGTCTGGCCGGTGGTGCCATAGGACTGGCTGAAACTGATGACTTTTTCGCGCTTTTCGGTGGCCGACATACCGGCAATGATCGCATCGAATTTGCCTGCCAGAAGACCAGGAATGATCCCCTCCCAACTGTGCGAGATCATCGTGCATTCGGCGTTCATCCGCGCACAAAGATCCTTGTACAGATCAATTTCATAGCCCGTGAGCGAGCCGTCTGGCAGGGTCGAATTCCACGGGGGAAACGCGCCCTCGGTGGCGATGGTGATATGTTTCCATTCTTTGGCTTCTGCCTGCCCGAAAAGGGCAAGGCCCATACAAAGTGTCGCTGCGAATTTTAAAATTTTCATCTTTGCCTCCATGATACGAAAATCGGATGTTTCACCCATTATTTTTCACCGCGTTTATCCCGCGATGAATTTTCTAAATCGTTCTGATTTGGATGCCCCGAAAACGTCTTCGGGACTTCCGTCTTCTTCGATCGTGCCCTTTTCAAGGAAAATGACCCGGTTCGAGACTTCGCGGGCAAATCCCATCTCGTGGGTCACCACCAACATGGTCCGGCCTTCATCGGCCAGTGCGCGCATCACCTTGAGCACTTCACCGACCAGTTCGGGATCAAGTGCCGATGTCGGTTCGTCAAACAGCATCACCGCCGGATGCATGGCTAGCACACGCGCAATAGCCGCACGTTGTTGCTGCCCGCCCGAAAGATGTGCCGGATAGGCATCGCATTTGTCATAAATGCCAACCTTGGCAAGAAATTCGCCCGCTTCTTCGCGGCATTCGGCCACGGGGCGGCCCTGAACAAAAACCGGGCCTTCCATCACGTTTTCCAGAACGGTTTTGTGCGACCACAAATTAAAGTTCTGAAACACCATGCCGACGCTGGTTCGCAAACGGTTCAACTGGCCGATATCTGCCGGGACAAGATCACCGGTTTTACCGACCTTGGTGCGCACCGTTTCACCGCCGATGGTGATCGTGCCGCTGCTTGGTGCCTCAAGAAAATTGATGCAGCGAAGCAAGGTCGATTTTCCCGATCCCGACGATCCAAGGATCGAGACGACTTGTCCCTCGACCACGTCAAAGGTCAGCCCCTTAAGGACCTCAAGCCCGCCAAAATTCTTGTGCAGATCACCAATTTGCACCGCCGGTGCGGATGTCTCGGCGATATCCATGGGTATTGCTGAAACAGATGCAGACATCAGGCGGCTCTCCTTTGAACGGAACGGGTTGAACTATCAGTTCGGGTATGGCGCATCAGTCGCCGTTCAAGCATCGCCACCCCGCGTGACAGCACAAAATTGATCAGCAGGTAAAGCCCCCCGGCAACAAGGAAGACTTCGACAACACGATAGGTTTCAGCAATCATCTTTGCCGCGACGCCGGTGATTTCCATCATCGTGATGATCGATGCCAGCGAGGTCGCCTTGGTCAGCAGGATGATTTCATTGCCATAAGCCGGAAGGGCCTGACGAATGGCGAGTGGCAGGATAATGCGGCGATAGATCATCACGGTCGGCATGCCACAGCTTCGGGCAGCTTCGATCTGTCCTTTGGGAACCGATAACAGGCCCCCCCGCACGATCTGACTGCCATAGGCACCGGTATTGAACATCAACGCAAAAATCGCACACCAATACGGTTCCCGCAGCAAGGCCCACAAGAATGAGTGGCGGATAAAGTCAAATTGACCCATGCCGTAATAGATCAGGAAGATCTGCACCAAAAGCGGCGTACCGCGAATGACAAAGACATAGGCATCGGCAATCGCCCGCAAAACACGACTGTCGGAAAGCTGCATCAAGGCCGCCGTAACAGCAAAGATCACACCAAAGGCCGAGGCAATCAGGCTAAGCTGCAAGGTCAGCGGCACCCCACCGACAAGACGGATGAGGGCCTCATACATGAAAGCAAAATCGATCATCGCGTTCCCCTAACCCCGCGCGAAAAATACGCCTCGGAAAACCGGAAAACGCGGTTCGATACAAAAGTGATTACAAGGAACAGGATCGCGGCTGCCAGAAAGAAGGAAAAGGGTTCTCGTGTTGACCCCGCACCAAGCTGTGCCTGACGGACAAGCTCGACCAGACCGGTGACCGACACAAGGGCAGACTCTTTAAGCACCACCTGCCAGACATTGCCCAGACCGGGCAGCGCATAGCGCAACAACAACGGCATGATGATCCGGCGAAACAACAGCATCCGTGACATACCGGTGGCTTTTGCGGCTTCGATCTCGCCCTGCGAAATCGCGCCGTATGCCCCCCGGAAGACTTCGGTATGTTGCGCGCCCGATGTAAAGCCGATTGCCAGCGCCCCGGCGGTAAAGCCCGGAAAACTGACGAACCCTTCGCCGCCAAAAAATTTATAGACCGCGGTCAGGGCCAGACTGCCGCCAAAATAAAACAGAAAGATCACCAAAAGATCAGGAATACCGCGCAAAACCGTGGTGTAGACTTCGGCCGCTACCCGGATCGGGCCGCGCCCCGAAATCTTGGCCCAAGCGCCAAAGGTCCCGATCACAGCGCCAAGGCTGAACCCGGCCAACGCCACCATAACCGTAACCCCGGCAGCAGTTATCAGCGCCCAGCCCCAGCCGTTTGGACCGAAATTCATCAAGTCAAAGAAACTTGCACCGGTCATCGGCCATTCCCCCCAACCCTTGCCATTACCCGATATCCTTTTTGATCACGGGCGGCTGTGTGATGGGCGGCATCACATCATCAGGGATCGGATTGATAAACGGACGGCCATCGCGACGCTTGGCAAAGTCGGCCTTTGCCGCATCAATCAATGCCGGATCACGGAACAAATCACTGGCGGTTGCCGCCATGACCTTGGCCGCATGGGCCATGCCCTTATGTGCCGCCGGGGATTTCCCCTGTGCGACAAGCTGCCATGAATGCCCCGGCGTTCCGATGGCATAGGTCGCACCGCGCATCTGAACGGTTGGCACAACCCAGCTAACCGTGCCGACATCGGTTGACCCGACATGGCGGCCATCCCCGTTTTCAGGCGGGAAAATAATATCGCATAACGGCACATCAAGTTTCACCGGCAAGCCAAACCGCGCATAGGCCGCCCGGATATCCTGTTCGGAAAGCGTGCTGCGAATTTCTTCGGCAAAGGCACGATCCGCCGCATCAAACTGTGGCGGGCCAAGGGCTTCGAGCTTGCGATACATTAACTGTTCAAGCGGCGTATTGCCGATCAGGTTCGCGTCCCCACTGACCACGTCATAGGAAACCGAGGTTTCCGTCATTAAAGCGGCACCATCAGCAATCTTTTTGACCCGTTCGACCAAACCGTGAAGTTCATCAAGTTCTCTGGCCCGGATCAGATACCGCACGGTGGCCTCGGCCTGAACCACATTTGGTGCAATTCCGCCGCCATTGATCATGGCATAATGGATGCGCGCGGTGCTGGGCATGTGTTCGCGCATATAGTTTGCGCCAACATTCATCAGTTCGACTGCGTCAAGCGCGCTACGTCCCAGCTCCGGTGATGACGATGCATGTGCGGCCCGGCCTTTGAAATGAAATTCAAGCTCGTTACATGCCAGCGAGATCGGGTTATTGATCCCGGCAAACGGGGCCGGATGCCATGAAATGGCGATATCAACATCATCAAAGGCACCTGAACGCACCAAAAACCCCTTGGACGATCCGCCTTCTTCGGCCGGGCAGCCGTAATAGCGCACCCGTCCGGGCAGTTTGGTCTGTAACAGGAAATCACGCACCGCAATCGCGGCCAGCATGGCGCCCGCACCAAGCAGGTTATGGCCACAGCCATGCCCGCTGGTTTCCCCCGGACGTTGCTGTTGGCGAGCAACGCCTGCTTCCTGACTTAACCCCGGAAGTGCGTCATATTCACCTAGAAACGCGATAACAGGGCCACCTTCACCGGCCTCGCCCATCACCGCAGTTGGAATATTTCCAACATTCTCGGAAACGCGAAATCCTTTATCGCGCAACATCGCTGCGTGGCAGGATGCACTTTCAAATTCCCGATAATTCAGCTCAGGCGTTTCCCACACCGTATCGGCCATGGCACATAAATCGGGCACGTGTTCTTCGACCATCGACCAGATTTCGTCGGTGTTTTGCATCTGCGCCATTCCTGTTTTTCCGTATCGAGAAATTCGTGTTATAAAATTGGCGCCAATTTTGGTGCATATTTTTGGAATGTAAAGGCCAAAAGCCAAATTTTGATGAAAAAACATGCAATACGTGTAAATGCCGACTTTGCATGCATGCGTTGCTTGTTGGTTTCTTAAACCGGCGCGCTATAAAAGAACGGAAAGACGAAGGTGGGAAAAATGGACGATCACAACTCTGCAAGCACAGAACTTGTCGAACGCATTGCCAAAGACATCCAGGCAGGTACCTTTACACCCGGAAGCTGGCTGAAACAGGTTGAATTGCAACGGAAATATCAGGCATCACGCCCGATGATCCGCCTTGCACTGGATCGTCTGTCGCAAAAACGGATCATCCAGCATGCGCAAAATCGTGGCTATTATGTCCATGAAGGCGACGGCGATGAAGTCATGGAATTGCTTGATCTGCGCGCGATGATTGAATGCGCGGCGGCCCATCGGATCGTTGCCAATGCGACCGAAAAACATTGCGATACCCTTTATGCCCTAGCGCGCGATTTTGACAAAAAAACCGAAACCGGCAGCATATTGGAACAATACGAAGCCAATCTGATTTTCCACCGGGAACTGCTTTCACTTTCGGGGAATCTTCAGTTGGTCACCCTGATCGAAGACCTGCGTCATCGCATTCCGTCCGCCCCGGCGAGCCAATGGCAAACACGTGCCCGGGTCAAACAATCGAGCGCCGAACATTTTCAAATGGTCGATGCCGTTTCACGACGCAGTGCAAATGATCTGGCCGATGTGATGCGAAAACATATCCTGCAAACAAAATAGCGGCCCGAACACTGCCGGGCCGCCATCGTTTATCCGTTCATATCAAAAAGACAGATCGCCTTCCGGCTTGCCCACCACCGTTACCGTCACATGCTCCGGTTCCAGCAATTCTTTGGCGACGCGGTTGACCTGATCAAGGGTGACCGCATCAACAAGGCTGTTACGCTTGTCCAGGAAGTCCATGCCCAGATCTTCCATCTGCATCCCCACCAGCATGCCAGACAGATTGCCAAGGCTGGTAAAGCGCAACGGGAACGCCCCGGTCAAATAGGACTTGGCGTTATCAAGCTCTTGCTGCGTAACGCCCTTGTCCTTCATTTTCTGCCATTGCTGGCCAATAATCGACAGGCTTTGCCCCACCGCATCATTGCGCGTCGCAACCCCGCCCATCAGCATCTCGGCCTTATCCATATCGGCCAGATAACTATAAACGCCATAGGCAAGCCCGCGTTTTTCGCGCACTTCCTCGGTCAGGCGCGATGAAAAACCGCCACCCCCCAGAATGTAGTTCATGACATAGGCGGCATAGAAATCAGGTGCCTTGCGCGAAATGCCCTTTTGGCCCCAGATCGCCTGACTTTGCGGGATATCCTGTGTGATAACTTCGATCCCGCCAAATTTCGGCGTAACATCGGGGATGGTTGGCAGGTCGCTTTTTGCGGGCAAACTTCCAAATGCTTCGTCAAGCAACGGGCCAAGTTCCGCAGCGGTGATATCACCGGCAACCCCGATCACCAGATTGTCGCGCGCCATGGCATTGCGGACAAATGTACGAAAATCATTGGCATTCAATGATTTGACCGTTTCAATCGTTCCTGAAACCGAATTTGCATAAGCATGATCGCCAAAGATCGATTTGAAGAACGCCCGGCTGGCAATATCGCCGGGATCATTTTCGCTGCGTTTAAGCCCGCCGATAACCTGCGAACGAATGCGTTCAACTGCTTCGTCATCAAAACGCGGTTCTGACAATGACAACCGCAAAAGATCAATTGCCGTGTCGCGTTCACGCGTCAATGTCACCATCGACCCGCCAAAATCATCGCGACCGGCATCAAATGAAATGCTGATCGATCGGTCTTCCATTTCGGTGCGGAAGGTCTGGCTATCCATGGCACCAGCCCCTTCGTCGATCAGGCCAGACACCATATTGGCAAGCCCGGTTTTGCCCGACGGATCAGTCGCAGCCCCGGCCCCCTTAAAGGTAAAGTCCATGGTCAAAAGCGGGTTCAGGTGATCTTCGATCAGCCATGCGGTAATGCCGCCATCCGAAACCACTTCCTGCACCTCGACCGCGCGGGCCTGCCCGGCAAAGACCGTCATCAACAAGGCAGCCGATGTCAGCCCCATCAAGGTTATGCGCATCTGTGTCACGCAACGAAGCATCGGGCGAACCACCGGAATTGTTTTTGCACTATAACTCATGATCAATTCACCTCCTGCTCGCCGGTGACCGGTGCCGCCGGCATACCATTGGTCGGACCGCCTTCGGGCGGCTGCAACCAGCCGGTGACAGAACGTTTGTCATCAAACACCGCCTTGGCCGCGGCGTTAATCTGTTCGACCGTGACGGCATTAATCCGTTCCGGCCAGCTTTCCACCTGATCAACGCTTAACCCGACGGCCAAGGCTTCGCCCAATGACCGGGCGGCAGCCGAAAGGGAATCACGGGCAAAAACCGCACTGTCCAAAAGCTTTTGCTTGGCGCGGGCAAGTTCGTCTTCGGTCACGCCATTTTCCACGACCTTGGCGATCTCGGCATTGACGGCCTTTTCAAGATCGGCCAGTTCGACGCCATCACGCGGCACCGCGTAAAGGCCAAAGCTTGCCAAATCAACCGCAACCGGATCATAGAAAGTCCCGGCACTGGTCGCGATGGATTGATCAACAACAAGAGATCGGAAAAACCGGCTGGTCGTACCCGATCCAAGGATTTCGCTGAGCACTTCAAGCGGGGCCGCCTGATCGGCATTTTCGCTGTTATAGGACGGTGCAAGGTAATAGCGCGACATAGATGCCTGTCCGACGCGCGGATCGGTCAGGGTTACCTTGCGCGGGGCATGCTGGGTCGGTTCCTTGACCCGGTGACGGGTTGACACGTCACCCGCCGGGATAACGCCGTAATATTTTTCGGCCAGCGGTTTAAGCTCGGCCATGGTGATGTCACCGGCCACCACCAGAATGGCATTATTGGGTGCATACCATTTACGATAAAATGCCAGCGCATCCTCGGTCGAAAGCGTTTGCATTTCATTGAGCCAGCCAATGATCGACCGGCCATAGGGATGCGCCATATAAAGCGATGCCCGTATCTGTTCGCCCAGCAACGCACCGGGATTGTTATCAATCCGCGACCGGCGCTCTTCGATGATCACATCCCGTTCAGGCAAAACCACATCATCGGAAAGCTGCAAGTTCCGCATCCGGTCGGCTTCCATGCCCATGACCATTTCAAGCCGGTCACGTGCGATATTTTGGAAATAGCCGGTATAATCCCAACTGGTGAACGCATTATCGTTGCCGCCATTGCGCGCAACAATCTTGGAAAAGTCACCGGGCGCAATATCCTTGGTGCCCTTGAACATCAGATGTTCAAGAAAATGCGCAATCCCCGAAACGCCTTCGGTCTCGTCGGCCGAGCCAACCTTGTACCAAACCATATGGCTGACTACAGGTGCACGGTGGTTTTCCACCAGCACGACCTGCATGCCATTATCAAGGGTCATGGTTTGCGGGCTAAAGACCGCCGCCTCGGCAAGATGCGGACTTATGATCAACATCATTGCGGTCAACAGGCCAATCGGCCCGCGCGCAAAAACGGAAATCGGGGATCGGGTCGGAAATGTCATTACGTCATCCCAATGCTTGATGCAGGATCGCCAAAGAAGAAGAAGCGATAGAAATGCGATACCATGCTGACGATAACAGGCCGGGTGCCTGTGCAACACGGCATCGGACAAGCTTTTGATTAAGAACTGAATATGACAGAACAAGGGCGCGGAATGACCGCGCCCCTTGATAATTCAAATTTTGGTCTATTTCCGGTAATTCTCACTGGAATGTGACCGGAATATCGCGTCTGACGACTAGAAGATATCTTCCAGCCAGCCTTTCTGACGGCGTTCGATCACCGGTGTTTCACCTTCGGAAACCGACTCACCCAATGCCTGCTGATCGCGAATGCGCTTGGCTTCGGCTTCGGGGTCAACCTGGGCGCCAAATTCCGGCTTGTCCTGCCAGAAGATCAGCTTGTCGACAACGCTGTCGCTTTCTTCGATAAAGATCGATGTTTCCCGATCAACCGTGCTGCGGATTGTCGGATCGGCAAATTGTGCGCCTGATTTCGACAACAGGGCAACCTGACCCTGACTGCGATTACCATCCGTGATGTCACGTTTGACCCCATTCGGGTCTTCGCCGGTCAAAATACGACGGGCCTGATCGGTGACCGTACCGGTCTGCGGACGAGACGCACCGGGTTCGGGCACACGCAGGGTAAAATCAGGCGGCAAACTTAGCGGCGCACGCGACACAACCTGAAATTCGTCCGGGGCTGTTTTGTTCAGGCCAAATGTTTCGCGCGTGGATTCACAGCCCGAAACGCCAAACGCAAGACCGCCCAGCAGCGCAACTTTGAAAATCGATGTCGTTAGTTTTCGGGACATTGATGCCTCTTTGCCACTCGGTATCCGATAACGTATATCACCGGATCAAAATTTACCTGGATGATTTTTTACCGCCAAACAGGGAATCAATCAACAACAGTGCAGCCCCAACCGTGATTGCACTGTCTGCAATATTAAAGACCGGCCAATGATAACCCGCAACATGCAGGTCAATAAAGTCCGTAACCGCCCCGTGGCGCAATCGATCAATCAGATTACCAACCGCCCCGCCAACCACCAGCGCCAGCGCAATGCCAAGCATCCCATCCCGCGTCCGCCACATCCAGATCAGGAAACCAAGCGTGATCGCCGATGTCGCGGCAATCATCACCCAAGGCGCCTGTCCCTGAAACAATCCGAACGACACGCCCGGGTTCCACGCCAAAAGAAAGTTCATGAACGACGTAACTTCGATCACCCGATGCGGGTTCGACAATTCGTCAATCGCAATCTGCTTGGTCCACTGATCAAAGCCAAAGACCACCGCTATGACGATCAGCCCAAAGACAAAGGCACGATGTTTCATCAACACTCTTTCTGTCTTGCCATACCTGACCCTGCCAAACCGGCAGAGTCAAACAGGCAAATCCAAATCAGAACCGGGCTGCCTTATTTTGCAGCCGCAATTCCCATTTCATCAACCGCATCCGCACAACGCAGGCACACGGTTTTATGTTCGCCGTGGCTGCCAACTTCGGGCAGGGTCTGCCAGCAACGTTCGCATTTCTCGCCGTCGGCCAGTGCCGGAACAACCCCAACGCCAGCAACCTCTTCAAGGGTATAAGCCCCCTCTGGCGCATCGCCCGTGATCAGTTCGACATCAGATGTGATGGCAATTTCGGCAAGATTAAGGCCCGCAAGTGCTTCGACATATTCCGCCGTGGCATAGACCTTAGGCGCCGCATCAAGGCTTGCGCCAATGCGTTTTTCCGCCCGCTCAAGTTCAAGCGCCCCGGTCACAACGCGGCGAAGCTTGCGGATTTTTTCCCATTTGGCAGCCAGCGCATCGTCTTTCCAGCCATCGGAAACCGTATTAAAGGTTTGCGAATGGACCGAGCTTTCCGCCCCATAGCGTGCCCGCCATGCTTCATCCGCGGTAAAGCACAGAACCGGTGCCAACCAGCGCACCAGACTGTCAAACACACGATCCATAACGGTGCGTGCCGCACGACGTTTGGCACTGCTTGGCGCGTCGCAATACAGCGCGTCCTTGCGGATATCGAGGTAAAATGCCGACATATCAAGCGCACAGAAGTTATGCAGTTCGATGAACATGGAATGGAAATCGAAATCAGCGGCTGTTTTGCGCACCACGTCGTCAAGCCTGCTTAAGCGATGCAAGACCCAGCGTTCAAGTTCTGGCAATTGATCATCGGCAATTTTTTCGGCATCGGTAAAGCCGTCAAGATTGCCCAGCAAGAAGCGCAGTGTATTACGCAAACGACGATAGATATCGGAATGACGATCAATGATTTCATGGCTGATCCGCAGATCATCATGATAATCCGAACTTACCACCCACAAACGCAGGATATCCGCGCCGAGCTTATTGATGATGTCATTTGGCGCAATCACGTTGCCCAATGATTTCGACATCTTGCGGCCCTTGCCGTCAAGAACGAAACCATGGGTCAAAACCGCGTCATAGGGTGCACGGCCGCGCGTACCACAGGATTCAAGCAAGGATGAATGGAACCAACCGCGATGCTGATCCGATCCCTCAAGATAAAGATCTGCCGGCCATTTAAGGTCCTGACGTTCTTCAAGAACAAAGGCATGGGTTGAACCTGAATCGAACCAGACGTCAAGAACATCCGTGACCTGTTCGTAATCATCGGCATTGTAATCATCGCCAAGGAAACGTTGGGCATCCCATGTGAACCATGCATCAGCGCCTTCTTCGCAGAACGCGTCATAGATACGGTTCAGCACGGCCTGATCACGCAACGGTTCGCGGGTTTGCTTATTGACAAACACCGTGATCGGAACGCCCCAGGCGCGCTGGCGCGACACACACCAATCAGGACGGTTGGCAATCATCGAATGCAAACGGTTGCGACCGGCCTCTGGGATAAAGCGGGTATCGTCAATCGCCTTAAGGGCGGTATCGCGCAGACCGTTTTCGGTCATTGAAATGAACCATTGCGGGGTGGTGCGATAGATCACCGGGGCTTTTGAACGCCATGAATGCGGATAGGAGTGCTTAAGACGGCCACGGCCCAAAAGCGCACCGACCTCGACCAGCTTGGCAATCACGGTCTCATTGGCGTCGGCTTCTTTGCCATTGGCGTCATAGATCGCCTTGCCGGCAAACAACGGCACATGCGGGTAATATGTCCCATCCGCATCGACCATTTCCGGGATTTCAAGACCGTATTTCAGACCCGTGATGTAATCGTCCGGGCCATGGGTCGGGGCGGTATGAACAAAGCCCGTACCGGTATCGGTCGTGACATAATCAGCCGCCAACAACGGCACATCGAAATCATAGCCCTGCCCGCGGAACGGATGGGCGGCAATCGTGCCTTCAAGATCCGAACCCTTGAAGCTGGCGACAACCTTATGACCGGTGATGCGGCCACTTTTGCAGACGTCATCAATCAAGGTTGGGCACAGGGCGATTTTCTCGCCGACCACAGCCCATGATTCTTCGGCTGTTTCCGTGACTTCAATCACCACATAATCGATATCCGCACCATAAGAAACCGCACGGTTGCCCGGAATGGTCCAAGGTGTCGTTGTCCAGATCAGGATGGTCGCATCTTTAAGCGCCTCAACCGTGGTTTTAACCACCGGGAAGCGCACATGGATGGTCTTGCTGGTGTGATCGTCGTATTCGATCTCGGCCTCGGCCAGTGCGGTCTTTTCGACCACCGACCACATCACCGGTTTCGATCCGCGATACAACGAACCATTCATCAGGAACTTGCCAAGTTCGCGCGCAATCGATGCCTCGGCCTTGTAATCCATGGTGACATAGGGATTGTCCCAGTCGCCCATCACGCCAAGACGTTTGAATTCCTCGCGCTGGATATCAAGCCATTTCTGGGCGAACTCACGACATTCGCGACGGAATTCGGCAATCGGAACATCGTCCTTGTTCTTGCCCTTGGCGCGATATTGTTCTTCGATCTTCCATTCAATCGGAAGCCCGTGACAATCCCAGCCCGGAACGTAAACCGCATTCTTGCCCAGCATTTGCTGTGAACGGGTGATCACGTCTTTCAGGATCTTGTTCAGTGCATGACCGATATGAAGATGACCATTGGCATAGGGCGGGCCATCATGAAGCACAAACATGTCACGATCGGCCGAAATACCGCGAATTTTGCCGTAGAGATCCTCGTCTTTCCACTGCTCAAGCAGCTTGGGCTCCATCTTCGGCAATCCCGCCCGCATCGGGAAATCGGTCTTGGGCAGGATAACGGTCTTTTTATATTCGACACTCATCGTGACGGTCCTGTCGTCTTTAAACACATTACAAGGGCGAACCCCCACTGATACCGGCTACCCTTTAAAAGGCGCGCGGATCATAACGGGTTCCCCGACAAATTCAAATCTTGCGCAGAATCTCTTTGGCAGCAATCACATCCGCAGCGATTTGGGCTTTAAGTGCATCAAGCCCGTCGAACTTCTGTTCGCCCCGGATAAAGCCGTGCAAACGCACGCGAACACGACGGCCATAGATGTCCTGATCGAAATCGAACAGGTGGGCTTCAAGCCCGGCATCCGCATCCCCGCCAAAGCTGGGGCGCACACCAATATTTGCGACTCCGTCGATCCAGCGATCAACAATTTCACTATTTTCGTCCGATATCAGGCCAAGCCGAACGGCATAAACACCGTATTTCGGACGCAGGTGATTGCCAAGCGCCACATTGGCCGTCGGGAATCCGATGGTCCGGCCGCGCTGATCACCCTTGATCACCACACCGGCCACTTCCCACGGGCGCCCCAGCAAATGGGTCGCATCCTGTGGGCGGCCATCGCGCAGTGCCTGGCGAATGGCGGTCGATGAATACACAATGCCGTTGTCATGGGTCACCGGTTCAACCGCTGTAACCCCAAAACCGGATTTCTCACCAATTTCACGCAACAGATCGACATTGCCTGCCCGGCCCTTGCCAAAACAGAAATCCCAACCGACCACGATATGGCGCGCGCCAAGGCCCTTGACCAGAATGCACTCGATGAATTCTTCGGCGCTCATGGCGGCAAAATCGCGATCAAACTCGGCTTCGAAAAACAGATCGATATTCAGATCAGACGCCGCCGTCACCCGATCATCCGCCGAGGTCAGGCGAAATGGCGGATCATCGGCGCGAAACAGCATCCGGGGATGGGGTTCGAACGTCAAAATGCCCAGCGGTGCATCAAGGTCGCGCGCAATCTGCCGTGCATGATCAAGCACCGTCTGATGCCCCAGATGCAATCCGTCAAAATTGCCAATCGCAACGACCGCACCGCGTGCGTCATCTTTTAGATTGTCAAAAGATCGAAAAACGCGCATTCGCGCTGGTCTCTCTCTTTTTGCTCGTCACCATGCTGGCAGATCGCATATCCGCACAGTCCAGCGGGCAGCTATAAATCGCCCAAGCCCAAAGCGTAAAGACTTTTCCGCGAAAAAGCGTCCGGAAACAGGACCGCCCCCAACAATCTGGAACGTTTCCTGATCTAAATGCTGGCGCGCTACATATCGCGCCAGCGCCTCTTTTGCGGTGAATCAGCTCAGGATGCAGCGCGCGATGGCACCATCACCATGGCCTCACCGGAAATCACGCATTGGTCGCCAACATAACAATTGGTTTCCAAAACAACCCGTTTCTTCGCGGCAATAATATCAAGCACGGTCACACGCGCGGTGACGGTATCACCAATCCGCACCGGCACCTTGAACTGCAAACTCTGCGACAGGTAAATCGTACCCGGCCCCGGAAGGCGCGTGCCCAGCACGGTGGAAATGAAACCGGCCGACAACATGCCATGGGCAATGCGGCCTTCAAACATCGTGGTTTTTGCATATTCCTGATTAAGATGGACCGGATTGGTATCGCCGGATAATCCGGCGTACATCACGATATCGGTTTCAGTTACGGTTTTGGCATAGCTTCCGACCATACCGACCTCAAGATCCTCAAGATACAGCCCTTCCAGTCCACTCAACTCTCTCATTTCCTGAATTTCCTTGCCTGTTTGCATCACTGCGTCTGACTTGTGATTTATTTTTGCGGCGCAGCATTCGCAATATTATTTCGTGTTTTTCTTTTTCAGCAATGAATAATTGGTTGAACATCACAAATTCACAGGCTTGCCATACGACGTTCACCTGCCCAAATGGGGCTTTCACCCAATCCCGTCCCGGTGCAAACTGCAGATAGAAAACCCGATAAAACAATAAAACACAGGAACCGGCCATGAATGCGACCAATGCTGACATCTATGAAATCGCCATGGGCCGATGGAGCCGCCGTCTATCGCGCAACTTCCTTGATTTTGTTGCCGCCCCGTCCTGTGGGTCGCTGATTGATGTTGGCTGTGGCACCGGCAGCCTGACACTGGCCGCGGCCACCCGTTATCCGAACGCACATGTTGTTGGTGTTGATCTAATACCCGATTATCTGGCCGAGGCCCTTTTGGGCGCCGCCCCCAATGTCCGTTTTGAGACCGGCGACGCCAGCAAATTGCCTTTTGCCGATGACAGTTTCGATACCGCCTTTTCGCAATTGCTGCTGAACGATCTGGATGGTCCGGCGGGGGCTGTTTCGGAAATGGTCCGCGTGACAAAGCCAAACGGGCGGATTGCGGCCAGTGTCTGGGATCGTCAAGGCGGCCTGTCCTTTATTCGCATGTTTCTGGATGCGGCGGCGGTTCTGGCCTATCCGGCCGGGGACGCCTTGCGCAGCCAAATCTTTGACATCCCCTATCAAAGCGAAGACGCCCTGTTTGACCTTTGGTCGGATGCCGGGTTGCGCGATGTTGATACCACCACGCTTTCCATCCGCATGGATTTCCTTGATTTCGAAGATTACTGGCAGTCGCTTCTCGGCGCCCACAGCCTGATCCGTGACTTTTTCACCCAGCTTGATCCGGAAATTGCCCTGCAAGTGCGCACCGCAACCGAACGGGCCTATCTGGGGGGCAAAGATGATGGCCGCCGGTCCCTTGTTGCATCGGCCATGGCGGTGCGTGGTTTCGTTGGGGAATAGGCGGATATTTTCTTCGGAAATCTGGCCAAATATGCGCAACACACCACCCCAGACACAGCGGCTAGGCGTCATCATCATCCGCTGTTTCCAGACGGATCAGGACCATGCCGGTTGATGCCACCTCAAACAAAGTGGCGTCCCGCAACCGAACATCTGCACCATTGCCAAGCGTCCAATACCGCGCACCGGGATACCGGCGCATGCCGCGCTCCGTCATGATTTCAAGCATATAGCGCCACGCCGCAACCTGAACCACATCACCGTTTTCATCGACACAGTCAAAGCTTTCCAATCGATGTGAAACCGGCGCGTCTGTTTCTGCCATCACGTTTTGCTGCGCTTTCTTCCCTTGCCCCATGCCATGCCCTGCACCAATCACGGCTGACGAAAGGGCAGCCATAAAACACCCCAAAGGCTTTGGCTGCGTTTGTCACGGAATTCTTCAAGCCCGATCTGCATGTCGTGATCATTGGTTTTGGTGTGATCGACATAGCTGACAAACAACCGGTCCCAGACCGATAGGATATTTCCATAATTGCTGTTGGTTTCGTTCATCAGGATGGAATGATGTACCCGGTGCATATCCGGCGTCACAATCACCCGGCGCAACAATCGGTCAAATCCGCGCGGCAAATGAACATTGCCATGATTAAACAGGGCAAAACCGCTGAGCATGCTTTCATAAATCACCACCGCCCAGGGATCCGCCCCCAAGGCAATCACAAAAAACGATTTATACAGGGCAGATGCCAGAATTTCGAACGGATGAAAGCGTATTGCGGTCGAGACATCAAACTCGGTATCGCAGTGATGCACCCGATGAAACCGCCAAAACAGCGGCACGATATGGGTCAGGCGGTGCTGCCAATATATCGCACAATCAAGCGCGACAATCGCAATCAGCCCGCCCAGAAAACCACCATGCCATCCCGACAGACCAACAAGGTTGATCAATCCCCATCCCTGCTGCTGGGCTAAAACAGCCGATGCAATCATCGCCGCCCCGACGGTAAAGCGGGTCAGGCCCGCGCCCAGCAACAGCAAGCCGAAATTGGTCAGCCAGCGCATCGGACGGCGCACCGCAGTCGCCGGGCGATAGGGTGCGATGGCTTCCCACAATGCCATCACGGCAAGGATAGCCGCAAAAATCCCCAGTCTGAGTAATCCGGCCTGATGATCCATCTTGTCCCTGTCGCAATGCGTGTTTCACTGATCTGCAACGCGCCGATGTCAAACTGTGCCAACCTGCACCGCTTGAAACGGGTTCAATCAATTGTATCGGTTCCGTCCCAAAGGTCATAGCCGATCATATTGAAACAGAACAGTACCTTGCCCATCGCAAGTCCATCACCATTATGTTAGATGAAAGATGTATTCAGGCATAAGCCCTGTCCGAAACGGATCCAAAATCAATTTTCGACGGGCACCGGCAGGAGGATTTTATGGCTCAGGCGACAGGACGTTTTACGGCAATTCTATTCGGGGCGCTGTGCCTCGTGCCGTTCGCGACCGACGCCCGCGCGGATGGTCCGCCGTTTGATCTTCCGGTCGATTGCCCCTATGGCCAATGTGATGTGGTCCATTATGTCGATCACGATCCCGGCCCCGAAATCCGTGATTTTGCCTGTGGCACCACCACCTATGAAGGCCATCGCGGCACCGACTTTTCCATCCCTGACGAAGCCGCAATGATCGGCGGTGTGGCGGTCAACGCCGTTGCGGCGGGAACCGTCATTGCCACCCGTGACGGGGTCGAAGATATCGATGCCGGACGTCTGCTTGGCGATAGCCTTAAGGGCATTGAATGCGGCAATGGCATTCTGATCAATCATGATGACGGCTGGCAAAGCCAGTATTGCCACCTGCGTCGCGGATCACTTGCGGTCAAAAAGGGCGACCGGGTTGAACGGGGTCAGTCAATTGGTCTGATCGGCATGTCGGGTCAGGCAACTTTCCCGCATCTGCATTTCAATCTGCGCAAGGATAACCAACTGGTCGATCCGTTCAGTGGCACCATGATGGGCGCGTCCACGCCACAAGATTGCAATGCCAATAACGCGGTTCTGTGGTCAAAATCGGCACAGGATCAGATGGCCTATCGCGCGATCACGCTATATGCCTTTGGCTTTTCACCAGCCAAACCAAATGCCACCGATATCAAGCGCGGCTATGGCAAAAGCAGCGAACTGCCCGCCACCAGCCCCGGCCTGTTTTTCTGGGCCTATCTGATCGGGGCCAATAATGGCGATGTCATTCGTTTGCGGCTGGATGGCCCCAAAGGCGTTGGCGGCCATAAAGATTTCACCATCAATGTCGATGACGATAACGGCCCGCGCGCCAAGTGGTTTTATGTCAATGTCAACCGCCCCGGCGACCGTTGGCCAGCCGGTGCCTATCGCGGCGAGGTCACCTTTACCCGCCCCGGACAGCCCCCCAAGGAAATCGGCATCACCGACCTTTCCATTCGTTAGGTCGGCCGCATGCCTCATCGTCAGGTACCCCAAATCCGGGACGACATGGAACTTTCACAGTTGCCGCCGGCTTGTGTTTCCCCGGTCCCATGCCTGTCTCTTGCAGCGCAATATTTCAATATGAAGGGGGAATCGGCGGCAACCGTTTTGGTTTTCAGTGCCGATTCTGACGTTTTTTATGCGGCGCACCATCAACCTCTGATTATCTGTGACAAAAATCAGCACAGAAAAGGGTACTTTTTCCATCAGGTTGAAAGTTTTTTGACGTTTTTACGTGAACGGCCCTTGTATCAGGGCTGGTTGCCTGCATATATTTCACCTGTGCGCCATACGGTGCATTGAAAAATACCTGTCATAAGACGGAGTAACTATGATGAATAAGCGCAAAGCCGTTGCTATCGCCGTTGCCCGTGAACAGCAGATTGCCCGTTCGATGGAAATCCTGTTTGCCGGTACAATTTTGGCTCTGATCGCATCGCTTCTGGTCCTCTGACCCTTTCGAACGCGCTTCATCATTTACCGGCCGTTACCCAATTGGGATAACGGCCCCCAAGGTTCAAGAACATCTTCATGAACAACCGCCGCCTTTTCATTGGTGCCATTACGCGAATTACCAGCCCGGCGGTCTGAGGACCCCGGGACGTGCCTGTTCGCCTTTTGGATACAATGAAAATGTGTGTGCATTGTCATGACCGATCATGCCTATCTCGCGCCGCTTGAAAGCGCGCAACCGACCAAATCCGTATATTGTTTCGCTGTTCACGCCGCCGCAGAACCCGATGTAATGCCGCGCGTGCTCGAACAGTTTGCCAAACGCAACCTGATCCCGGCCAGTTGGCATTCAACCGTTGCCGATAGCCATACCGGGTTTGACGAACTTCAAATCGACATCCAGATCCAGCAGCTTGAAACCAAAATGGCCGAGCATATCGCGCGGTGCCTGCGTCAGATTGTCCATGTGAACACGGTGCTGACGTCGGAAAAAGGCTATTCAAACTCGGCCCTTGGCGCTTAAGCCCGGGACGCTTACTGTGGCGGGATCACGGGTTGCAGGATAAAATATCCTCAACCCGCCCAGCCGACGGAGCAAGTCTTGAGCTATCTTGACCATATCAACGCCTGCAATAATGCCGATCCAACGCGCTATGCCCCGTTTCAGATTGCGGGCAATGTCATTGGTGCCCTGCGCCCCGAATTTGCCAGCGCCCTTGTTGGCACCGGCCCTGATTTCAGGCGCGATGACGACGGTATTTTTGGCTTTGCGCCGCATGTCACCACCCTGCAAGATCGCAACACCGCCCTTGCAACGGCGGCATCGATCCTGCGCGATCAGGGCGTGATCACGCGCTTGCACGGCGAACAGTTTGATATCCGTCCCTCGCTTGGCCATGACCCGCTGTGTCAGCTGGATCGTTCGGCAATGCCCTATTTCGGGCTCCGGTCCTGGGGCGTTCACATGAATGGCTATGTTCGCAAGGCCGATGGCATCCATATGTGGATTGCGCACCGCGCCAAGGACAAACCGAACTATCCCGGCATGCTTGATAATATGGTCGCGGGCGGGCAACCGGCCGGTCTTGGCTTTCTTGAAAACATGATCAAGGAATGCGCCGAAGAAGCCGACATTCCCGATCATCTGGCCCAACACTTAAAACCGGTCGGGACCGTTTCCTATTTGCATGAAACGATTGAGGGCATCAAACCCGATGTGATGGTCAATTTCGATCTGGAATTGCCAACGGACTTCACCCCGCGCTGCGCCGATGGCGAGGTCGAACGTTTTGAACTTCTGCCATTGGCCGAGGTTGCAAAAACGGTACGTGACGGATTTGAATTTAAATTCAACTGTGCGCTGGTAATTATTGATTTCCTGATCCGGCACGGTTTTCTAACCGCCGATAACGAACCGACCTATTGCCAGCTCACCACCGGGTTACACCGTCACATCCAGCTCTAAATGCTCGGCAGGGTCAGGAACTCGCTATTGCTTGGACGAATGATCCCCCATAAAAGCACCGACCGCCATCAGGGTTAGCTTGGCACGCAGTTCCGGATCAAGCTTGTCCAGATCTTCCTGCTTGTCGCGTATCGCGCTCAGAGCTTCTGAAATCAGCTTGGCACGATCTTCGTCTACAGGGGCGGGCATCTTGCTTTTCTTTTTACCAATCTTGGCATCGGCAGCTTCCAATGCCTTTATGGTCGCCGCCTGTGGATTGCCAGATACCTCGGTCAAGGTTTCGGCAAGCGCCTGTGCGCGGGCCTCGTCAAAGGACATCCCGTCTTCCTGATGGGCCATAGTACGGTCTTCAATACGCCGGGCTTTCTTGGCCTCGGCCGCAGTACGGGTTGCCATATCTGAATCACGGATTTGCAAAGATTGCGCATCGCCATAGGCCTTAAGGGCCTCTCGTCCGCGTTTTCCGACGAAAACACGCAGCAACGTCTCCTTAAGCATTCCCATCCGTTATTCCCGTCTGGTTTGGCCCACCTGGCATGGCCCGTCTGGTTTTGATGACCTTATTATACAAGACAATCATTATGCACCCAAAGGGTTTCAAAATCATTGCCTCCCGATCATTGGGAAATTTCCCAATGATTTATATATGTTGCGCGACGCGCCCTTCTTCAATCGCCAGAATGTACCCCACCAGCGCCTCGCAATCCGCCGTGCCGAGATGGTCAAGATCAAAGACGAAATCAACATTTTCGCGTGCCGGGTCATCGGTTTTGCCGACGATGCCAAACTTGACATATTCCGCATCAATGGCCGCCAGTGACGATATCAGACCGGCAACACTGACACGATCCTCCGCATCCATCGAAACCCGGACCAACACCAGAATATCAGCATCACAATCAATCACCTGACGGGCAATTGACTGGGCATCGGAATTTCTGGGCGCGATATCAACATCGAACCCGCCATCGGCAAACAGCGTCGCCACATGTTTGCAATAGCGTTCTTCCACCGACGAGGCCGTCGCCACAAGCAATCGGGGATGGCGACCTTCCATTTCGGCAAAGCGGGCAAGATTGTTCGCAAGTTCAGGAGACGTCATAACACCTCACAGAAAGAACATGCCCGGGACAGGATTGAAAGACAACAAGACGGGACCGCCCGGGACAAACAGGACAGGCTTTTGGGAACCTTCCATCAGTATCCCAATGAAATCACGGAACTTCAAGCACCGTAATCCGGTTTCCCCCTCAGACCTCAGCCCCCCATCGCGCCAAGCGGGTCTACCCCGATCACATAGGGATGCGCCCAAAGGATCGCACCATAAAGCACGATCCCCAACATGACATCACGCCAGCCAAATGCCCCATGAACAATCCCGGCCAAGTCAAACCGCCGAGTCCCGGCAAGGATAGCCTTATATTCTGCTTCATCCATGTGTTTGGCGCGGATTTTCTCCATTCGGGCGAACCCGGCAATGGCAAAAATCACACTTCCGCCAAAGAACATAAAGGCGACCAGATCACCATTGGGCAGGATATGACCAAGCCCCCATAACATCATGCCCAAAAGCAACGGATGACGGGTGAAACGATTGATGCCGGGGTGGTCGAGGTCAAATCCGATTTTTCGACCAATCGACAGCGGACAGGGTTGAAGAATGGCTGCGGCCCACAAAATACAGGCAGGCAGCATAAAGGTTAGCGTCACGTGGCTTTGCCAGATTTCATAAGGCCACAGCGCGATAAAATCGGCATGTTGCACTTCGTAAATCACCCAAGCCAACAGGAACAGAGACACCACCGAGAACGCTGCAATATAGGCCCGCGAACCGATCCTCGCCGTAATAGGCCGACGCAAAACACCGGGTATAATATGCCCCGCCATGAACACCACGACCGAGACGAAAAACCATGCCAAATGACGATCTCCCCTTTACATTATCGCGCTGTCATGCAAATTGCGCTCTCTTCGCGTGCAAGCGGCTCGGCTGGAAAAATGGCCAAGACCCTTGCGCCGCGTGACATTAGCGGATACCTCTGTATCCCTGTTTGACTTCGGATAATAAGCACCTGCCGGCGGATTTTCCACCGGGCAGACAAAGAAACACGGAATATACTCGAAATGAGCTGGACGCCGGAAAAGATTGAATTGCTGACCTCGCTCTGGAATCAGGGCTGGACCACGGCACGCATCGGTGAAGAACTGGGCGTGGGTAAAAATGCCGTCGTCGGCAAGGCGCACCGCCTTGGCCTGCCCAAGCGTCCGTCGCCGATCCAGCGTCGCACCGAAGATGGCGAAAGCACCAAAAAGGCGCCTGCCGCCAAAGTCCAAAGCAAGGGCATCAGCATCTATGATTTGGGTGCGGGCATGTGCCGCTGGCCTTTTGGTGATCCAGGCGATGACGACTTCCATTTCTGTGGCAAAAAAAATGTGCCTACCAAACCCTATTGCGACGAACATTGCGCAGCGGCTTATTTGAACGGCAAAAGCCCGCGCGAAGATGGTCCACGCAATGGTCCGCGTGGCCCCGGTGGCCAACGCGCCCCGATGCCATCCAAAAGATAGGCTCCTGTCTTGCAGGATGCCGGTCTTGTCTACGGATCAGGACGCATCGATACCGAATTGAAAAAGCCGCCCTCTTATGATGGGCGGCTTTTTCGCGTTCAAATCCGGCGAGTCCGGATCAGGACCTATTTCGATTGCAGGACATATTTGGCAAAACCAGCCTCGTCCTCGCCAACAAACCGGATTGTGTCTGGCGCGTTAAGTGCCGAGGATGCCTTTGGGCTGGTTACGAACATCACATTGGATGCTTCACCGATCGGGGCCAGACGCCAATTGCCATCGGCCTTCGGATCGATTTCCTTAACATCAAGAATATAATTCGCAAGCACGGTGCGGTTTTCATCCGGTGCCTCGACAATGATCGTCGATCCGTCCAACGCCGGGAAATGCCCGCCGCCCCCGGCACGATAATTGTTGGTGGCGACAACGAATTTCTGATCCGCACGGATCGGTTTACCCTCGAAGCTCAGATTGACGATACGGTGGGCATCGGCATTGGCAACCTCGCCTTCCTTGCTGTAACGCGCGGGCTGGGTCACATCGATCTGATAGTCAACGCCATCGATGACATCGAAGTTATAGGTCGGAAAGTTTTCATTGATTAGTTGCTGTTCATCATCGCTTTTGGGATCAATCTGATTGAACTGGCCTGCCGACATTTCAAGCCATTCCCGCACCTGATCCCCATTCAAAAGAACCGCGCGCACCGTATTGGGATAGATATAAAGATCGGCCACGTTTTTAAGCGCGATCTGGCCTTTGGGAATATCGGTGAAATAATCCGGGCCGCCCCGGCCACCGGCCTTAAACGGAGCCCCGGCCGACAGGATCGGAATACCGTCATATTCTGATCCGGCAAGGATACGGTCCAGATACCATTTCTGGGCATTGGTCACGATCTGGATTGATGGATCATCTGCCACCAGCGCAAAGAAACTGTTGATCGGGGCCGCTGTTGTGCCGACACCTTCACGCATATAAGCAATGGTCGCTTCGTGTTCTTCCTTGACCGCATTGATGACATCCGGGTCGGCATCGACCAGCGGGGTGACTTCACGGCCTTGGCGCTGATAAATCGGGCGCACATCCGAAAGACTGTCTGTGACGCTCCATTCCCCGGCATCATTGATCGACAATGTCAGGTCAATCACCCCCAAATGGCTGCCCCAGAAACCCGGCATGACGGCGGCAACACCATTGATCGTGCCCTTGCCAAGATCGACACCGTCAATATCGGCATAGGTATCGGACGGAAACACCGTATGAGAATGGCCAAACAGGATGGCATCAATGCCGTCAACCTGGCTCAGGTAATAGGTGGCATTTTCTTCCATGCCTTCGCGTGTCAATGTCGACAGGCCTGAATGCGGCACCGCAATCACGATATCAGCACCCTTCTCACGCATTTCCGGCACGTATTTCCTGGCCATCTCGACAATGTCTTTGGTGATCACCTTGCCTTCCAGATTGGCTTTGTCCCACTGCATGATTTGCGGCGGCACAAACCCGATCACACCGACTTTTGCCTTGTGTTTCTTGCCATCCGTATCGGTAAATTCCCGATCCAAAAGGACATAGGGCTGGAAATACGGTTTATCATTTTCGGCATTGCCGTCACCGTCATCGGCAAAAATATTGGCACTGACATAGGGGAAATTGGCGCCCGATATGGCTTTGCCCAGAAAATCGAGGCCATAATTAAATTCGTGATTGCCAAGATTAGCCGCGTCATAACCCAGCAAATTCATCGCCTTGTAAACCGGATGCACATCCCCGTCTTTCAGACCGCGACGCTTGGCCATGTAATCGCCCAGCGGGTTGCCCTGGATCAGGTCGCCATTATCGATAAAAACAATGTTTTCGGCCTCGCCGCGCGCAGTTTTCAAAAGCGTCGCCACCTTGGCCAAACCCACCGTATCGGACGTACTGTCACGATAATAATCGTAATTCACCAGATGGGTGTGAATATCGGTCGTCTCCAGAATACGAAGCGATACCGCGCTATCGGCCAATGCCGTGCCACTGACCAGCGCCAGTGACAACGATAACGACACCGATAATAGTGGCCCCGCAACAGCAGTCCTGATCGGGCGAAGATGCAACATGTGAATGATCCCTGTGAATGCGATGCGTAAAACCAACTCTATTACCAACAGTATTCTTGTTCTTTTGGCCACGTTTTGAAGATTTTGCGAAAATAACAAGGCAAAGACAAACGAAAACGCCCGCAACAATGTGCGGGCGTTTTCCAGATTAAAGTTCCGCGCCAGATTGGACGCAATTTTGCCTATTCGGCCGGTCGCAACATCGGTTGCGGTGATTTATATCCCATCACCACTTCATTCCCGGGTTCTGGATCATGCGGCACATTCAGCGCCAGGAACAGCGACACCACCGCCATCCCGGCACCGGCAAGGAAAACCGCCGACGGCGATATCAGCCACAACAAACCAAAGGCTGCCGGAATAAACACCGCCGCAATATGGTTGATCGTGAAACTGACCCCGGCGGTCGATGAAATATCGGCCGGTTCGGCGATTTTTTGGAAATAGGTTTTGATCGCAATCGCCATGGCAAAGAACAAATGGTCAATCACATAAAGGCCGCCCGCCACCTTGTCATTTTCAACAAAGGCATAGGACACGAAAATAATGAACAGCCCCGCATATTCAAATGTCAGCGCGCGGCGTTCACCCCACTTGGAAATCAAATGACCGATCTTTGGCGCCAGCACCATATTGATCGCATGGTTCAAAAGGTACAGCAGCGTGACAGTCCCCACATCATAGCCGAACTTTTCCACCATCAGGAACCCGGCAAACACGGTAAAGATTTGGCGACGCGCACCGCTCATAAAGGTTAGCGCATAATAAAGCCAATAGCGTTTGCGCAGGATCAGCTTCTTGGTCTGCGGATGGGCATCGGAAAATTTCGGGAACGCCATCCATGCAACAACAGCAGCCAGGATCGTCAACGCCCCGCCAAACAAATAGACATAGCGATATTCAACATTGAAGATTTCCAGCATCACCCAAACGATGCCAAACATAATCAGTGACGAAAGCGATTTAGCTGATAACTGCCGCCCCATCACCAATGGGGTGCGTTCCTTTTTCACCCATTGCAGCGATAAGGCCTGCTGCATGGTTTCAAAATAATGGAACCCGATCGACATCAGGACCGTCGTGCAATAAAGCCCAACCACGGTGGGGAAATACCCCGAAATCGCCACGCCAACACCCAGCACCAAAAGCGAAATCAGGGCAAAGGTCTGTTCGCGCAGGATCAGCAAAACGAAAATCGCGCTAAAGGCCATAAATCCCGGAATTTCACGCAGCGACTGCAGAATGCCGATCTCGCGGCCAGTGAAATCGGCCACCTCGATCGAGAAATTATTCAAAAGCGCCATCCAGGTCGAAAACGATAGCGGCATGGCCGCAGCCATAAAAATCAACAGCACTTCCGGATTGCGCCATCCCTTATGCGCAACAGGATTTCCGGAAAGATCTGGGTTGCCTGGCACCTCGATCGGGGCGGCGTGGGTATTTATTTCGGGTGGCAAATCCTTGGACATATCGTCTCCCCGCACGTTTTCGCAGCAATCGCAGCACGTGCATCTATTTATCTAACTTGAATTGCTTCAAACTAGCGTTGTCTTATTCGTCTGTCTTGCGATAATCTGCCATTATATACCGCAAAGCGGACACTTTGATGCGGGGGCATCATGTCATTGATCATGAACACCTTTGATGGCAAGCAGATCCATCACAACACCCGGCCCCGCCCGCGCGAATTGCCCCGCTCGGTCTATGTCCGCGTCAGTGATATGCCCGCCGGATATTACGTCACCACCCACAGTCACGACTGGAATCAATTGCTTTATGCGCTTGATGGCACAATGACCGTGGTGACAGAGGCCGGGATGTGGATTGTCCCGCCACAGCGTGCGGTCTGGGTGCCGCCCCATGTCGAACATGCCGTTACCTGTACGGGCTTTACCCGCGCCCGCCACCTTTATATCGGACGCGATGTTGCGGTTGACCTGCCGGATCGTTGCATGGTGCTTGAAGTCAGTCCGCTTTTGCGCGAATTAATCCGGGCGGCGACCAAAATTCCGATTGAATATGATGAAGACGGCGCCGAGGGCCGCCTGATCCGCGTTATGCTGGATCAACTCAAAGCGCCAAAGAACGATAATCTGCACCTGCCCGCCCCCAAAGATCCCCGCCTGGCGCGCATTTGTGAACAGTTACAGGCCGACCCGGCCGATAATCGTACTCTGGATGAATGGTCGCGTGCCTGCGGTGCATCCTCGCGCACGCTTGCCCGCCTGTTCCAACGCGAAACCGGCATGCCGTTTCGCGATTGGCGACAAAAATTACGTTTGTTATATGCGCTGGAAAAACTCGCCCATGACCGTCCGGTCACCGAAGTCGCCCTTGATCTTGGCTATGAAAGCACTTCGGCCTTCATCGCCATGTTCCGCAAAGCCACCGGAAAAACCCCCGGCAGCTATTTTCGCTAAACCACCGGCCCGACCAGATTGATCGACCAAACTGGCCCTTTCCCCCGTCCCCCAACGAAGAAAAGGGCCAGTTTTGCCCCAACAGCACCAGATACCCCATCTGGCCGTCGGTTCTATCAGGCCTGATATTCTCAAAACCCAAACGGATCGACCTTCACAAAGAGACCGCCATGCGGTGCCTTTGTGAAAAAGCGCCTAGTTCTTATGCGGATCATACCGCCGGACAACCGGACGTTCCGGTTTGCGGTCGCCATCCACATTGTCTTTGTATTTTTTGCTGGTATTCGGGCTGACCCGATTTGCAAGACGGCTTTCCGTGCAGATATTGTGAATTTCGATCATTTTTTCGGGCGACCATTTCAGATCATCGACATCCGTATCATTAGATGCCTTTACCTCCGGCGCCCCCATTTTGTCTTTGGCCGATTTATCTGCGAACTGCCCTTTTGAACGGGACGCTTCGATCAGACCTTCAAGAACAGGCTTGATCTCGATAACCGATTTGACAATCGAAATACTGTCACTTAACGCCTTGATGATCGTATTGGATTGATTTTCATAAAAATTGGTCTCGCTGTTATCAGCAAGATCATCGTCATCCGATGGCGAGACAAGCCCCAATGCCTGAAAACATTTCCAGGCAAAATAGTTCTCCTCGCCCCATCTGCGTGCCGGATTTATCCTTTGGCTATGCAGTCGGTGACCACCAATATAGTTAAAGTTCTGCTCTCCGCTCCGGCGTGCCGGATGGCTGCTATAGGTATGCATATTCTCCCCCAAAAGAGACAATGCAGATTAAAAATATTCCCAACTGATCAATTTTTTATTTCTGAAAACACTATTTTACATGTGTTTTTCTTGATTGCATGCAACTTGAAATAATAACGAGAAAAAGCCCATCCAGATATTCCGGACAGACTACAGGTTACTATCAGTAATAGAAAAAATCATTTTCAACACAGATACCTTCTATGTTTGTTCTGATAAATTTACGAACCTCAATTATAAAAATTCAAATCCCATTTATGAATTTTTATCGCTTCCCTATTCCACAGATTTTCATTAGTGTAATCTAATAATTTCATCAGCGATATACATACCGTCCAAATAATTTCACATTCCGTCCATATCCAGCCTGTTGATAGATAAGGACAATTAAAATCGTGCCTGAACAAAGCAATCATTCGTTCTTCACAGTCAATGATCTGCCAATGTCAAACCGCTATGACGTCTGGCAGGACAGTATCGATTGCATTTTTCAGGTCGACGCCCTTCCCGAAGTGCGCAAGGAAGAATTCACCGCCAGCCTTGATGCCCATCTTGTCGGCTCCATGATGCTGGCCCGCACGATAAGCAAGCATCAGTTCTGGTCGCGCACGGCATCAAACATCGCAGCCGACGGCATGGATCATTATATGGTCCAGTTCTACTATGATGGCGGGATGGCAAGTGATGATGGCAAGAACGGTACGGAAATTGAAAGCGGTGGCCTGCTTGTTCAGGACCTCACCCAAGTCGCCTCGGCGACAACAAGTGATTTTGACAATCTGGTACTGGTTCTGCCGCGCCCGATTTTGGAAAACAAGCTGATCCTGCCCGAAGACCACAATATGCGATTTCTCAGCACCAAAGACCCGATGGTTCGAATTCTTGCCGATCAGCTTGTTTCGATTAAGAAAAATGCATCCTCGGTCACGGTCGAACAATCCTCTATTCTTGAAACCGTCATTTCAGAAATGCTGTCTTGCTGTCTGAATACGGCAATGGGCGAAAATAGCGAAACACGCCAACAGCGCAAAAACGTCCAAACCATGGTGGCGATCCGCCGTTATTTCCGCAAAAACTTCTCATCACCTGATCTTAATCCTGCCCGCGCAGCCCAGGATCTTGGCCTTTCCCGCTCGCGGCTTTATACCCTGATGGAAGACCATGGCGGGGTACACAGCTATGTCCGCAACCTCCGGCTCCGTCATGCCCTGTCGATTTTGTCCAACCCGGCAACGCAGCATCGACCACTCTATGACATTGCCCTTGAATGTGGCTTTGCCAGTGACAGCAGCTTCATCCGGGCGTTCCGCGAAAAATTCGATATGACCCCCGGCGATGTCCGGCAAGGCGCACTTCCGGCAAACAAATCCGCCCCCCACACAAGCCCAAGCATCGACACACGCTATGAAAATTGGTTGAACACGATGTAACATAAATTCCAACAGGGAATGATGAAAAAATCTCAGTATTTCATGGCGATTATTCCGGCTAATGCTTAGGCGCAGGATATCAATCCTGTAACAAGCAGGAACCATTGGAATGAACAGTGTTTGGTCAGGGATCGGATTGCGGCTTGCCGCTACCGGCCTTTTTGCTGTGATGAGTTTATTTGTCCGCCTCGCCTCTTTCGAGGCTCCGGTCGGGCAGATCATGTTTTGGCGAAGCTCGGTCGCGCTGATCCCCATTGTGCTGTATCTGATGTGGCGTCGCCAATTCCCCCGCGGCTTGCGCACGGCCCGCCCGTTTGGCCACCTTAAACGCAGCACATTCGGCTTGGTATCGATGTTCTTTTCATTCCTGTCACTGGCCTATCTGCCGCTTGCGCTTGCCACTGCCCTTGGTTTTCTGGCCCCGCTTCTGGTCTTGCCCGTGGCAATGATCATGCTGCGCGAACGGCCGGGCATCGCCGTTTTCACCGCGACCTTCGCCGGGTTTGCCGGTGTCGCCCTGATGTTATGGCCGACCTTGTCGACACCGGGCATTGATACAGGGGTTCTGATCGGCATCGGTGCGGGGCTGACGATGGCGGTCACCACCGCCTTTGCCAAGGTTCAGATCAAGGCCCTGACCAGCACGGAATCTGCCGGCACAATTGCATTCTATTTTGCACTGGTCTGTTCGATTGGTGGCTTATTGACCCTGCCGCTGGGGTGGGCTGATCCATCCCCCGAAACCCTGATATGGCTGATCGGTGCCGGATTAACCGGCGGATTTGCCCATATTTTTATGACCGAAGCCCTGGCCCGCGCCCCGGCATCCACCCTGTCAGCCTTTGAATATACCGCCATGATCTGGGCGCTATTACTTGATGTGACAGTCTTTAGCCTGCTGCCCGAACCGGTCAGTCTGGTCGGTGCCTTCCTGATTGTGCTCGCTGCGGCTGTGGTAATGTTTGGTGAAAAGATCGGCGTTACCGTGCCCCAACCCGATCTGGCTGCCATTCCTGCCAAGCAGGCCGAATAGCCAAGATCACAGATCGTAATTCACAGGATATCAGCAACCACCCAACCTTGCCCGCAAGCAGGCACCAGCCCGAATTGGCCGCATTTTAACCGAGCAGGCCGGATCACCCCCCATCGGTTAAGCCACCGAGGAACCTTCGCGCAATTTAGTCATCGCATACAGCGCCAGATTGGTCGGGGTGGCAATGCCAAGCTCGGCCCCTTTGCGCACGATATAACCGTTCAGGTAATCAATCTCGCTTGGCTTGCCGCGTGCCAAATCCTGTGCGGTGGATGAATATTGCCCCGGCATGGTATCGACGATCTTTTCAATCGCGCCCCAAACATCACCAGGCACCGTCACACCACAACCCGCCGCAACCGCCATGCATTCATCCACGGCATTGCGCATGACTTCCCAAATACCGTCACTCTGAACCAGTTCGCCATAAGGCTTCTGCGCAATCGCCGAAAGCGCGTTATAGGCACAATTCAGGATCATCTTGGCCCAAAGCGCGCCCTGGGCATTATCGGAAATCTCGACCGGGATATGCGCCGGGCGCAATGTTTTGGCCACCGCGTCGCTTTGATCGGAACGGCCAATCACCAATTCGCCGCGCCCATGATGTTTGACATGGCCTGGGCCTTCCATGCTGGTGGCGACATAAACCACCGTCGGGATAACCGGCTGGCCGATTACCGCCGAAAGCCGTTCGGCATTATCAACCCCGTTCTGAAGGCTCATCACAATCGTGTCCTTGCCCAGGAACGGTTTCATCTGCGCCCCGGCATCTGCGGTATCTGTTGATTTAACGCAGAACAAAACAAGCCCCGCACCGGCAATCGCGCGGGCATAGGTATCGGCTTTCATTTCAATAAACGACTTTGTTGATTGAAATTCGAATAAAAGGCCGTCCCTGTTGACAGCATCAACATGGCCCGGCCGCCCGATCAAGGTTACCTCATGCCCGGCACGTGCAAGCATCGCCCCGTAATAGCACCCAACGGCACCGGCCCCCATCACCGCAATTTTCATCTTTGCCTGTCCTGATTTGTCGTTTTGGTTTTCACATCAATGTCGAATGATTGATGGCATACCAAAAGATAATCAACGACAACTCTGTCGCAGATCAAGACCTTACGATTGAAAAATCAGAAAAAACCAACCCGCCATCTGGCCCGGGCGATGTTTGGCCCCTAATCGCGGGGTCGCACAACCGATATATGATCGGCTTTCCAGCCGCCCGGCCAGACTTCCGCATCACCGGACCGCAACCCGCGGATCACAGCGGTTGGCACATCCTTGGCCAACAGCAACGGGCCATCGCCGCCATCATCGAAATCCGCTGGGACATGGCCAAAAATACCAGTATGGCCAAGCTGCGGCTCGCACGGGGTATAGACCGAACAGCCAGAATAATTTTTCGGATTTTGCGTGGTATTGATTGCCGTCCCCGTCGTGCCACAGACCGCAACCGTACACATCAATTCAACGGCACGCGCCTTGGCACAGCTAAACACACGGTGATATCCTGATGGGGTCACCGTCATCGACGGCACCAGCAACACATCGATATCAAGCGGTGCCAGCAGGCACGAAAGTGCCGGCATTTCGATATCAAGACAGATCAGCACAGCAATTCGCAATCCACGCCAGTCAAACACGGTAAATTCTTTGCCCGGTGTCAGGTTCCAATTATCTGGTTCGCGTTCCCCCGGCGTCAGAGACAGCTTATCCTGAATGACCCGTTCCCCTTCGGGGGTAAAGATCATCGCAGCATTTGTTTGTCCAAGGCCCGGCTTTTGCGCATCAAGATGCCAAGGCATGCTGCCCGCAACCAGCACCATATCGTGCTTTGTCGCAAGCAATGCGGCAAGGTCACATGCGATCAGCGCATGATCGGCCATCCATGCCATTTCCTGATCAGAGCGCAAACCATCGGGTTTAAATGCCAGCCATTGTTCGCAGGCATATTCGGGCATGACAAAAATATCCGCACCGCGTGCTTCGGCCATTTTGCGATCCACATGATCGGCCCAGCCTTGCATATCATTGATTGGTACACCAAGATTGGTCGCCCACATGGCAATCGAAACGGTTTCACGGTCCAGAATATCGGTCGTCATATCATCGCATCCTGTTGGTGGGGATGCCCGCCCCTGCGGCACCCCATGCGTTATCAGGGTCAGAACCCAATATGCGACCGGACAGGCCAAAACCCATCCGATCGCACCAGTATTCTATGGCACAAAATGCCCTAGTTCTTAAGCTTGGTCCAAACCCGGTTGCGCAAATCACGCGCCTTGGCTGAACAGTTTTGTCCGGCAACCAGCAAGCTGGCATACTCATCTGGCATATTCACGGCCGGATCGGTTTTAAGCGATTCATCCATGAATTCACCGGCCCCTTTGATGCCATTCATATAACCGGCATAATTCGATGCCGCCGCCGCATTTTCCGGCTGCATCATCCAATTGATAAAGGTCTTGGCATTTTCAAAGTCCGGCGCACCTTTCGGCACGACGAAATGATCCGACCAATATGTCAGGCCTTCTTTCGGATAGACATAAACCGCCTCGGGGATGCTGGCTTTGGTACGATGCGCGGCACCGTTCCATTGCATATGCATCTGCACTTCGCGTGCGGACATCCGGTCAATCGTGCCTTCCGAACTGTAAACCGCAACAAACGGCTTCTGCTTAAGCAGAACATCCAGAACTTTCTGCGCCTCGGCAGGATCTTCAGTACATTTCGGAATACCGATATAATACGACGCCGCATTATACATTTCGACTTCGTCGTTCAGCGCGCCGATCTTGCCGCGGAATTCTTCACGTGGCTCAAAAAATTCTTTCCAGCTTTGTTCAAGCTTGGCATCGGTTGCCGCACCGTCATAGGTAAAACCGGTGGTGCCCCAAAGATAAGTGACCGAATATTTCCGCTCCGGATCATATTTCAAAGTATCATGCGGCTTGGCGACATTTTTGAAATTCGCAAGGCTTTTGGCATCAAATTCGGTCGCCAGCCCATCCTTGATCATGGTGTCGACCATGTAATCCGATGCGACAACAATGTCGTATCCCGATGCCCCGGCCTGCAATTTCGCCAACATGGTTTCATTGGAATCATAAACATCCAATGTCACCTTGATGCCGGTATCTGCTTCAAACTTTTCCATCAGTTCCGGCGGGAAATAGTTCGACCAGTTATACAAAAACAGGCTTTCATCGGCCTTCGCCGACCCAACAGACAATACAGCAAGAGCCGAAGCTCCCAAAAGTACAGAACGTATGTTCATCCTAAGACTCCCTGTTATGGACGGAATTTTGTTAATTATCTGGCGACCGTACCGTCCGCAAGACGGCCGCCCTTAAATCAAAATCAGTACCGAATACGATCAATCAAGAACGACACACTGACAAACAGGATCGACACCAGAAGCATCAGCGCCGACACGGCATTGACTTCCGGGGTAATCCCCATGCGGATCATGCCAAAAATATAGATCGGCAATGTTGTCGCCCCGGCACCGCCAACGAAATAGGAAATGACGAAATCATCCAGCGAAATGATGAAGGATAACATCGCACCAGACATGATGCCCGGCCACAAAAGCGGCAAGGTCACCCGACGGAACGCTTTCCATTCGTTGGCATAAAGATCGTGCGCGGCCTCGGTCAATGACGGGTCCATGCCCTCAAGCCGGGCCCGGATCGGCAAATAGGCAAACGGGATGCAAAATACCGTATGGGCGACGATCACACTTAGCAGTCCCAGTTTGACACCCAAGGCGACAAAGAACAGCAAGGTCGCAACTGCGGTAACGATTTCCGGCACCAAAAGCGGCAAGGCCAGCATCGCCGCAACCCCGGCTTCACCGCGAAAACGATTACCCGACGACATCCCGAGGGCGGCAAGCGTCGCGGCAAGGGTGGCAATAACCGTTGCCGAAACCGCAATGATCAATGAATTGCCGGCCGCGCGCAGCATGTCGTCATTGCCAAGCGCAACCAGATACCAATCGGTGGTAAACCCGGTCCAGATTGTTGCCAGTCGGTTTTCGTTAAACGACAACGCAATCAAAACCACAATCGGCAGATACAGATAGGCAAAGAACATCATCGCAGCCGATGTCACACCGCGAAAACGCCAAAGCGGATTGGAGGTATCAACCTTCATGACTTATCCTCCGGCAATGATTTGAATTTCAGCGAATAGGCCACCATTGAAAGCAACACCACGGCCAGCAACACAAAACCAAGTCCCGCGCCAAACGGCCAGTTACGCGCCGATCCAAACTGACTGCCGATCAGATTGGCAATCATATTGAATTTGCCACCACCCAAAAGTTCGGGCGTGACATAGGCCCCAAGACAGGGAACGAAAACCAGAATACACCCGGCTGCAATCCCCGGTGCCGCCAATGGCAGGATGACCCGCATCATCGCCCGGCGCTTGTCAGCTCCCAAATCAAATGCGGCCTCGATCAAGCGATGATCAAGTTTTTCAAGGCTGGCATAGATCGGCAAAACCATGAATGGCAAATAGGTATAAGTCAGCCCGATCGACACCGCATAGGGCGTATACAAGATATCAAGCCCGCCGGTTTCCCATCCAAAGAAGCCAAGCAGATTGTCGACCAAACCACCATTGCGCAGCAACAATATCCAGGCATAGTTGCGCACTAAAATATTGGTCCAGAACGGAATGGTGACCAGAAATATCAAAAAGTTCCGTCGGCTTTGGGCCTGGGTCGAAATATAGAATGCCGTCGGAAAACCCAGTATCAGGGCAAAGGTCATGGTCATTGCCGAAAGGCCAAATGACCGGGCAAACACCTGAAGATAATCTGTATTGATCATCAGATTATCCATCAGGTCGCGTTCAAAGATGAAATTACGATAGGCATCAAACGAAAAGACGCCCCAATTCACCCCACCATATTCACCGCGCTCAAGCACCGACACATAGGCCATCTGAAGCAGCGGTATCGCCATAAAGAAAGCGATATAGACCACCGCCGGGGCGACAAGCCAAAATCTTTTACTGCGAACAAGGTTTCTCATGATCAGTCCACCAGAACCCGGGCCGCATCCGATGGAATGCAAACCGATACGCTTTCGCCTTCGCTGAAATGGCCTGTAACGCCATTGGCATTTTGCACACGAACACTCAGCAATGGCTGCCCATCGCCCAGATGGATGCGATATGCTGTATCGGTTCCGATATAGACCTTGTTGGCAACAACCCCCTTAAGGCGGTCGGTGCCCTGTTCGGACTCATGGCCAAGGCTAAGCCGTTCGGGACGAATGGAAACTGTCACCTTGCCGAGCTTGCCCGTGCTGCTCTCTTGGGCAAGTACCACCTCGCCGACGCCCTCTACCCGCAAAGACCATGCACCGTCTGCCGATGAAAAGATCTCCCCGCTCAGGAAATTACTTTCACCAATAAAGTCGGCAACAAACCGGTGTGTTGGCCGTTCATAAATCTCTTCTGGCGCCCCGATCTGTAAAATATGCCCTGCCTGCATCACAGCAATTCGATCGGACATGGCCAAGGCCTCTTCCTGATCATGGGTCACAAAAACAAATGTGATGCCGGTCTCGGTTTGCAGCCGTTTCAACTCGACCTGCATTTCCTTGCGCAATTTAAGATCCAGCGCCGAAAGCGGTTCATCAAGCAACAGAACCTTGGGGGCCGGTGCAAGTGCCCGTGCCAGGGCAATCCTTTGCTGCTGCCCACCTGAAAGCTGGCTTGGAACCCGGTCGCCATATTGCGCAAGCTGTACAAGTTCAAGCATCTCGTCCGCGCGAGCGTTTGCCGCCTTGCGGTCGATCCCCTTCATCTCAAGGCCAAACGTAATGTTTTGCCGGACGGTTAAATGGGGAAACAAGGCGTATGACTGAAATACCGTATTGATCGGCCGCTTATAGGGCGGCAAATCCTGAAGCGCTTCTCCCTCAAGCAGGATTTCGCCCGCTGTTGCCTGCTCGAAACCACCAATCAACCGCAAAAGGGTCGTTTTGCCGCAGCCCGACGGGCCAAGCATGGTGAAGAATTCGTTCTGCAAGATATCAACTGAGACATCATCAAGCGCCTTTACAACGCCAGCACCATTCCCGAAAGACTTACTGACGGACCGCGCAGAAACAACAACTTCTGACATATTTACCCCTGATTAGATTTTCTAAAAATCATACAGGAAGGCGGAAGCCTTGCAACGGCGTGACGCGTCAACCAACGCAAACACAAGATATTCCGCACTTTCTGACAAAAACCGGAATTCAAACTGCTGAATCTGCAAACAAGGATGGCTAAAACGCAAAAAACTGCCTGCCAATTTTTGTCGAAAATTGTTGAACCGAGCAGATATTCAACCAAAAATCGCAAAAATCAGCCCATTATTTGATCAAATAATTCCGATGGCGCGCAGTTGTGCAATCTGTTCGTCACTCAGTTTAACGGTCTCGCGCAGGACTTCTTCGCTGTGCTGTCCCAGCATCGGGGGCGCTGTTTCATCCATGATCGGTGTCTTGGAAAACTTGATCGGATTGGCAACCGTTGGCACCTTGCCCGCGGTCGGATGATCAAGATATCGCACCGTATCACGATGCTTTACCTGTGGATTGTCAAACACACGATCAAGGGTATTGATCGGACCACACGGCACATTGGCCGTTTCCAGAATGGCAATCCAGTCATCGGTCGCTTTCATCACCATCGCCTGACGGATCAATGGCACCAGCGTTTCACGATGGGCAACCCGCGACCGGTTGGTGGCATACCGGTCATCATCTGCCAGATGATCAATCCCGGCCACGGCACAGAAACTTTTGAACTGGCTATCATTGCCCACGGCCAGAATGATGTAACCATCCGCCGTTGGAAAGGCTTCATACGGCACGATATTAGGATGCGCATTGCCCAAACGCCCCGGTGCTTTGCCCGTCGTCAGGAAATTCATCCCCTGATTGGCAAGGATCGCGGTCTGCACATCCAACAAGGCCAGATCGATATACTGGCCTTCCCCGGTTGCATCACGATGACGAACGGCGGCCAAAATGCCAACGGCGGCATAAAGCCCGGTAAAGATATCAACAACGGCCACACCAACCTTCATCGGCTGTCCGCCCGTGTCCTGATCCGGGGCACCGGTAACACTCATCAAGCCGCCCATTGCCTGGATCATAAAATCATAACCCGGCCGATCCTTATACGGGCCATCCTGCCCGAACCCGGTGATCGAACAATAAACGATCCCCGGATTAATCGCGCAAAGCGATGTGTAATCCAGACCGTATTTGGCCAAGCCACCGACTTTGAAATTTTCAAGCACGACATCGCATTTTGCCGCCAGTTGGCGGATGACGTCCTGCCCCTCGGGCTTGGTGATATCAATGGTCAGTGATTTTTTGCCACGATTGGCCGACAGGTAATAGGCCGCTTCGCTGGTATCATTGCCCGCACTATCCTTGGCATAGGGTGGCCCCCAGCCCCGCGTATCATCGCCAGCACCGGGACGTTCGATCTTGATCACTTCGGCCCCCATATCGGCCAAAGTCTGGCTGGCCCATGGCCCCGCCAAAACACGTGAAAGATCAAGAACACGAAGTCCGGTAAGCGCGCCGCCCATGATCATATCCTGCAATGCATCGTAAAAAGAACAAGGGCGGCAACCATATGGCGCCGCCCCGTATTTCCGCAATCAGCCTTCGGTGGTGAAGGCCTGAATACCGGTCTGTGCCCGGCCAAGGATCAGCGCATGAACGTCATGCGTACCTTCATAGGTATTGACCGCTTCAAGGTTCATCGCGTGACGGATGACATGGAATTCATCGGAAATGCCGTTGCCGCCGTGCATGTCTCGCGCTACACGGGCAATATCCAATGCCTTGCCACAGTTATTACGCTTCATCAGCGAAATCGCCTCGGGGGCAGCTTTTTCTGCGTCAAGCAAACGGCCCAACTGAAGCGCGCCCTGCAAACCAAGGGTAATCTCGGTCTGCATATTCGCCAGTTTCAACTGGATCAGCTGATTGGCGGCCAACGGACGACCGAACTGTTTGCGATCAAGGGTATATTGACGCGCCGCATGCCAACAGAATTCAGCCGCGCCCATCGCCCCCCATGCAATGCCATAGCGTGCCTTGTTCAGGCAACCGAACGGACCGCCAAGGCCCTTGGCATTTGGCAACATGTTCTCAGCCGGGACAAAAACATTGTCCATAACGATCTCGCCGGTGATCGACGCACGCAGCGAAAACTTGCCTTCGATCTTTGGTGCGCTCAGGCCTTTCATGCCTTTTTCAAGGATGAAACCACGGATGACACCTTCATCATCCTTGGCCCAGACGACAAACACGTCGGCAATCGGGCTGTTGGTGATCCACATTTTCGCACCCGACAGGGTGAAACCACCATCGGCCTTGCGGGCACGGGTGATCATGCCCCCCGGATCGGAACCGTGATCCGGCTCGGTCAGACCAAAACAGCCAACCCATTCGCCGGTCGCCAGTTTCGGCAGGTACTTCTGGCGCTGTTCTTCGCTGCCATAAGCAAAGATCGGGTGCATAACAAGCGAGCTTTGCACCGACATTGCCGACCGATAACCGCTATCGACACGTTCAACTTCGCGCGCCACCAGGCCATAGGCCACATGGTTGACACCCGGTCCGCCGTATTCCTCGGGGATGGTCGGGCCCAACAGGCCAAGTTCGCCCATTTCGGTCATGATTTCGCGATGAAAAATCTCGTTCCGATTGGCTTCAAGAACGCGGGGCTGCAGGTTACCCTGACAATAGGCGCGCGCCGCGTCACGGATCATGCGTTCTTCTTCGCTCAACTGATCTTCAATCAGGAGCGGGTCTTCCCAGTGAAAAGATGCGCGGCTTGCCATTAACCTGGTCCCTTATGCAAATTTTGAAACAAAGCAGGGACGGCGCCATAGAAGGGCGAGATGACGCCATCCCTGAAAGCTCAGTCGCTTCTGGACCAAAGCTAGGGATTGGCAGCGACGCTTGCAAATGATAAATCCGATATAGTTTATGCAAAAAAATCATGAACTATTGTTTTTCGCATGAAGCAAAACAAGAACAAACAGGTTTTGTCATGAGCCGCCGCATCCCCAGCCTCAAGGCGCTAAGTTGTTTTGAACAGACCGCACGCTTTGGCAGTGCATCCCGCGCCGCCGAGGAACTCTATCTGACGCAAAGTGCCGTCAGCCGACAGATCAAGTCGCTGGAAGACTGGCTGGGATGCAAACTGTTTGCCCGGGAAAAGCAACGCCTGATCCTGACCGCACAGGGGGAAAGCTATCTTCAGGCAATCCGCCCCGCACTGGATCAACTTGAAACCGCAACGCTTACCTTCCTGTCCGGCGGGGCCGAGGGCGGGGTTCTGACCATTGCCGCCCCGCCGACCTTTGGCTCGCGCTGCCTGATCCCGCTTTTGCCCGATTTTCGCGGCAATCATCCCGACATCGTGATTAATTTCATTTCGCGCATCGGTATCCCCGATTTCGAACGCGAACAAATCGATATTGCGGTTCTGTTTGGCGATGGCAGATGGCCGGGACTGGATGCCCATTTATTGCACGGCGAAGAAATGGTCCCGATCTGTAGTCCCAGACTGATCGAAACCCTCGATTATTCACCTACATCTAATAATCTGCGTGATTATTCACTTTTACACATAGCAACCCGGCCGCGCGGATGGACCGATTGGCTATCGGCAAGCGGCCTTACCGGCATCGATGGCGAGAACGGACCAAAGTTCGAACATTTCACCATGGCCATGCAAGCCGCCATCGCCGGACTTGGCGTCGCATTGCTGCCAACCTTTGCCATCGAGGATGAATTGGCCAACGGGCGCATCGTCGCCCCGTTCGGCCCGCCGCGCGCCAGCCCGTTTGACTATTACGCCACCTGCCCGACCGGCCGATCCCGCAATCCTAAAATCCGGGCTTTCATGACCTGGCTGGATCAACGCAAAAAGCCGCACGAATAAGAGCAGCCAACCACCACCACCCCGCAAAGATCAACAAGCTGCTTGCAGCAGGCAGCAGATGGTAATTGTTGTTGTTGTTTGAGGGAAGGCCGCAACGGGTGGTAAACGACAATCCGCCACTGATCGCTAGTCGCTGCTCGCGCCAAACAAATGCTGAACGGATAGGCAACCGGTAGTACGCACACGGCTTGCGATTGCCAAGCAAGTCACCTCGAACCGGCCGCGAACCAATAGATCCGCGGGTTAGCTGGCTTTTTTGTTATTGCTTTCAATAACGCGCAGCGCATTCATACCGCGACGGCGCAGCAAATCGGCGTCTTCGGGGCCATCGATGATTTCAAGTAAACGAACAATACCCATCATATTGCGCTGGGCGTTTTCCATCTCATCCGCATCCAACCGGCCCATGCTATCAATCCCGGCACGTCCGATCTGGTTCAATCTTTTCTTCAATTCAACCACGGCCTTGGTCGCCGAGCTTTGGGCGGCCAGAACATGCGAAATACGAGCCGTTTCGGCAATTGCCTCGGCAGAGCGCTCGGCGGCCAGAACCTTTTCATCATCAAAGGGCTGCGAAAAGATCGGGCGTGCGGCCTGACGGCCAGAACCCGGGCCTTGCTTGACTTCAAGCTGCGGCAAAGCTTCGATGATACGATCCGGGCTGGCACCAAACATGGTATTGGCCATCGCCTTGGACACCCGACGACGGGTTTCAAGCAGCTTTTCGCCCCAACGGCCGTCCTTGCGGATATTGAACTCCCGCGTGATGCGAATGAATTCGGATGCATACCAGCGCGCCAGCGACAGGATATGATGTTCATCCTTACCCGTCCCGATACCCTGTTCGATCTCGGCCACGGTTTCGGCCAAAAGATCGATAATCAAATCACCGGTTGTTGCAAGGTTGGAACTGGAAATCGAACGATCATCCGCCTTGCTTGTCAGCACGCGGATCAGTTTGAAAAGCTCGCTCGGGCGTAACAGGCGCGACAAAACAGCTTTAAGGAAAACAGGCTCGTAGCCCTCTTTTTCCTCGGAAATTTCGATAAAACGGTCGCGCAACCAACTTACATCTGCGGTTCCAAGACTACGAATGGGAACCGATGGGAAGCGTTTGCGCATTGCGTCAATTTCTTCGGCAACGCTCAGGATTTTGCCGATTTCCTCGAAAGCTTTCAGATGGACCCGCGACCCAAGCCGGGTCGCCAATGCGCGTTCGGTTTTCACCCCGCTGCGGGAATCCCCGATTTCACCTTCAATGCATTTTGCGCTCAGGCTCCACAACCGGCGTTCGGCCTGTTCGAGCATATCCTGATCACGCTTGGCCCCTGCCTTTTCAATATCGGCAATCACCTTTTGCATTTCCGGCCCACTGGAACTTTCAACCAGCTTCCAGATCGGCATCAACGAGGATCGGCTGATGCGGATGCTGTTTTCATCAGGTGGTGAGGATGTCAGCAAATCCTCGAACGGATCGCAGAATTGACGCATCGGTGTCGGATAACGTTCCGGCTTGAGCGACGCCAGACGCGGCCGCAGGATTTGCAAAATCTGTTCATGGGGCAGTGGCAGTTTGGGATCGGCACGATCGCTTTCAATGGCACGTGTAAAACGCGCAATTTCCGTACTGCTGAGCGATTCAAACAAGGCACCAAGCTGGGAAGTTCCCATGTTTGCGGCATTTTCAATTTTCACGCCGACTGCCTCCGGAACCGCTCCAACCGGTCAACCATATCTGCATCAATTTCGCCGCTACCCAATTTACGCAATTCGGATGCCCACAACATCTGGTTAACACGCACATCGACCCAGAATTCATATTCAATCTGTTCAAGTTCCTCGACCGGCAAAACCGGTGCGAAACTTGCTATTTCCTCGACAATTTCACGCTGGCGAACCCGATCTTGCATCGGGCGTGTCCGCCAAAGATCAATCAGTTCCTGCCAGCCATCAAGAACCCACCACAGGCGATCAATATGCTTTTGCAAATCGTCCTTTGCCCGCGACCAGGCTTTCAGAACCTTGCCAAGCTCGCCATTCCACAAGTCGACCTTGCGCAGCAATCGCATCGCATGCTCATTGGTGGCACTGGCGGAATTGATTACGCGCGTCGCCATAAAGCGAAAATCTGCCTGTTCTGAAATCGACCATTCCTCGATCTCACTGGACAATTTTTGCAAGCCAAAGGTCAACAATCGCAGCGGCCCTTCACATCCCTCAATCGCCAAACCAACCGGCGCGCTTTGGACGCTCCATTCGCCGAGGCTGTTGATGATCGAATCATTGGCAACCTTCGCCGCCGATGCAAAACGGTTCAGCGCCTTGCGCGCACGAACCTGACCATCCGACGTCAAAAGATCTTCACGCTTCATGTCCTGAACATCGGCACCGCCCAATTGGCGCAACGCCTGATACAGCAAGGTCAGCTGTCCCAATTCACGTGCAGATTTTTCTTCGTTCTGACCTGTAATGCCGGCCTTGGCCAGCGCAACGCCGCCGACGCCAGTTACAGCAACAGCGCGTGCATTTTCGCGGACCAATTCCGGTGACAACTTTTCCAGTGTGATCAGACGGTCAAACAGCATGCGATCATGCACCGACAGATCAAACACTTCGCGTAGCGTTTCAAGCGGCATTTCATAGGTCCCAAGACCGCCGGAAAGACCGGGCAAACTGATAAGAGTCCGACCACTCCGCCCCGTCAACACCCGGGCATAACGCAGGGTTTTGGTCGTAAACGGTGTCCGCACGCCGCGTGAAGAAAAGGATTCCGGCAAACAGGATAATGGATCCGTCTGTCCCGCACCGCTCACAGACGAAACACTGCCGCCTTTATTTGCAAATTGCTGCTTAACCATTATCGGCTTTGATCAATCCAGTCCCGACTAAATTATTCTACGGCATTCTGCGCAGTCGGGTCTGCACCATGAGGCCGCTGCATAAGCTTATACTATCGCGCCAGCCAGTCCACGACAAAGGAGACGACCATACGTCTGGCTGTAGAATAGCGCGACAAGCTAACAAAAATATTAACATCCCGGATAGGTCATACAATCCACAAGACCAATGCCATAGAACAAAATGCCGGAAACCAAAATAGTTCTCCGGCAAAAATCCAGGCCCTGCATTCATCCCAGAAAAGCAAAACAGCATCCGTGAACCAAATGCGTTCTGCCCCTAGAGCGTTTCTTTCGCTTTTTCCCACGTCTTTACATAGGCTTTCCATTCCGCACCGTCGGGAATGGTGTCATCAATATTGATCATTTCCGCACAATCAATCATGACCGCAACCTCGTCGGTTTCGACCGGAACCCTGATCATGGTTTTCTGATACGCACTTGGATGCGGCCCATGGGGAAAACCGCTGGGATGGAAGGTCGCCATCCCGGGTTTTATATCACCACGGCTGTAAAACTCGCCCCGGTGATAGAAGATGAATTCGTCATAATCTTCGTTCGAATGATAAAATGGCACGCGCAATTTACCTGATTCGCCCTCACCCACTTTGGGGACAAAGGTGCTGATCGCAAAACGGTCCGCAACAAATGTACTATGTGCGGCGGGCGGCACCGGCTGTCCGGGCTGGTTTCCCTGTCGCAAATCGCGCCAGTTCAGGCGTACAACACTAAGGTCCCCTTGCCAGCCAATTGCATCAAGCGGGTTATAGGGATAAGTCAGGGTTGAAATCTCCCCCCGCCGTTTGATGTGAATTTCCCAAAAGGCATCGTCCTGCTGGGCAAGGAAACTGTCATCAATTCTGGGGATATCAAAATGGGTCGGATTGATTGCCGGATGCCCGGCCGATTGCGCTACATCGGGTAGCGAAAACGCATCATTGGTGGCTTCGATGAACAGAAATTCCGATGGGTCGCTGGCGTCAAGCCGCCATGCTGTCCCCCGTGGCAACAAGATATAATCGCCATCGCGATAGGGCATATGCCCGTAATCGCAATAAAGCGCGCCACTGCCATTATGCACAAACACCAATATATCGCCGTCAGCATTGCGTGCCAGTGCATGCATCTTGCCATCCAGCCGCCAATATCGAACTTCCATCACCGCGTTGTGCAAAATGCGCCGCGCCTGCAAAGGACATTCCGGACCAGCAGCCAATTTGTTCAGATTAAAGGCTCGCGGGCGCAATGGCCCTTCGAAATCGGCCCAGCCTGCGGGCGGATGCTTGTGATAAATATGGGCAGACGGCCCCATAAAACCGTTCCGGCCAATTTCACGTTCATGAACTGTAACGGATGGGGAACTTGTCGAACTCTTGGACGCAGCAACGCAATTGCCTTCGCTGTTCGGAAGACGGATCCAGTTTTTCACCTGATACCTCCCGGCCCGATGGGCCATGATGTATGGGGCCTTTGTTTACAAGCCCGTTAATCAAGATATGAGATGACAGTCTGGTAATTTCAAGAAAAACAACACTTCAGAACTCCCAAACCCGCAAGAAGTTCTGCAAAACAGCCTGAAAAATCCACAACCGCAGCAGGGGGGGGGG
>TARA_R110001583_G_scaffold100844_1_pt1 | contig 115538 bp, 108 predicted proteins | sample TARA_R110001583 | Tara Oceans TARA_R110001583 (sample SAMEA4398432) | marine metagenome | biome: Polar Biome; feature: [MES] marine water layer (ENVO:01000295) within the mesopelagic zone...; material: water (ENVO:00002006), including particulate matter (ENVO:01000060) such...
TGTGCATGCGCTGATCCTCGGCCGTGCCATCACCGGCATCGCTGCGTTCAGCAACTAAGCGCCAAGCCGCTGGCCATTTGGAAGAGGGGGAGACCAACTTGAAACCAATCGAAAGCCTTGATGTGCAGGATGCGGAAGCCGTCGAGTACCTGGCCAGGCGGCAGGTACGATTCTCGGATTGCGACCCGGCAGGGATCGTGTTCTTCCCCAACTATTTCCGCATGCTCAACGGCGTGGTCGAAGACTGGTGGGCACACCTGGGCAAGCCCTGGACCGAGCTGGTGACTGTGCGCAGAATCGGCACACCCACCTTCCGCCTCGATACCGAGTTCGTGCAGCCGTCCAAGTTTGGCGAGCTCCTGGACTTTCATCTGACGGTCGAGAAGCTCGGCAATACCTCACTTGTACTGCATCACGTCGTGATCGGAGCAGACACCGCCCGCATGCGGGCGCGACAGGTACTGGTTGCCACCTCGCTTGATACCCACAAGGCAATTCCCTGGCCCGACGACGTACGTCAGGCCATTCAGAGATTTATGGAGAAACAATCATGAACAAGGTTCTTCAACCGGAAGGCTGGGCAAAGCCCCGCGGCTACTCCAACGGTATCGAAGCCCGTGGTCGTCAGATCTACGTCGGCGGTCAGATCGGCTGGAATGCCGAGTGCAAGTTTGAGAGCGACGATCTGATCCAGCAGATTTACATGGCGCTCAAGAACTCGGTCGACGTCGTGCGTGCCGCAGGCGGTGGCCCCGAGCACATCGTGCGCATGACCTGGTACCTGGTTGACAAGAAGGAATACGTCGCGCGTCTGAAGGAAATCGGCGCCGTCTATCGCGAAGTGATGGGCAAGAACTACCCGGCCATGAGCGCGATTCAGGTCGCTGATCTGGTGGAAGACGAAGCCAAGGTCGAGATCGAAGTCACGGCCGTGATTCCGGACTGAGGTCGACATGAGCGAGCTCACATACCCGTCGCCCGAAGGCCTGCTGGTCGCCGGCCCGGAGGCTGGCGTGCTCGAAATCCGGCTCGACCGGCCCGACGCCCGCAATGCCTTGTCCACCCCGCTGCTACGCGGGATCGTTGCACTGCTGCAACAGGCGGCGGGTGACGATGCGGTGCGCTGCGTCGTACTGACCGGTGGCGACAAGGTATTCGCCGCAGGTGCCGACCTTGCCGAGATGGCTTCCAAGGACATGCAGGCCGTCCTGCTCGAAGAGCGGCCGCAGCTGTTCGCAGCGATCGGCCGCTTTCCCAAGCCGGTGGTCGGCGCGGTCTGCGGTTACGCACTGGGTGGCGGCTGCGAGCTGGTGATGCACGCCGACATCATCATTGCCGGCGAATCCGCACAGTTCGGACAACCCGAGATCAACCTCGGGATCATCCCGGGGGCGGGCGGTACGCAGCGTCTGACCCATGCAGTGGGCAAGTCGCTGGCGATGAAGATGGTGCTCGCAGGCGAGTTCATTTCCGCCCGAGAAGCGCTCGCGGCCGGACTGGTGGCCGAGGTGGCTGCCGACGACGCCTGCCTTGCGCGGGCACATGAGCTGGCACGCAAGATCGCCGGAAAGGCCCCCCTGGCTGTCAGACTGGCCAAGGACGCGGTGCTGCAGTCCTTCGAGACGCCGCTTGCGGCCGGCATGGTGCTGGAACGTCGCAACTTCGTCGTGCTCGCCGGCACCGATGACCGTAACGAGGGCGTACGCGCCTTCCTCGAAAAACGTAAACCGGTGTGGACGGGGCGCTGACGCGTTTTCTGTCATTCCACACGCCTGGAGTCAGCCTTGAATTCGGATCAGCCAATAAGCACGCTCGGCATCGTCGGTGCCGGTCTCATGGGGCGGGGGATTGCCCAGATTGCCGCGGTCGGCGGGCTCGAGGTCCGTCTGTTCGACGCACGACCCGCTGCACCGGCAGAGGCCATTGCCGCCATCCTTCCGATGCTGGAAAGGCTCGTCGCCAAGGGGCGCCTGAGTGACACGGAAGGGGCCGAAGCCGCGGCGCGCCTGAAGCCGGCCGCTGCGCTGTCGGATCTTGCCGGCTGTGACGCGGTTGTCGAAGCGATTGTCGAGGATCTCGAAGCCAAACGCGGCTTGTTGCGCGAACTCGAAGCCGTGGTGGGCAACGACTGCATACTCGCGACCAACACCTCCTCGCTGTCGGTGACCTCGATCGCTGCGGCGTGTGCGCACCCGGAGCGGGTGGCCGGGCTGCATTTCTTCAGTCCGGTACCGCTGATGAAGATCGTCGAGGTGATCAACGGTGCGCGCACGCTGCCTGCAGTTTGCGACCGCCTCACCGCGCTCGCAGGATGCATGGGGCACAGCCCGGTGCGAGCGCAGGATACGCCGGGCTTCATCGTCAATCATGCCGGCCGGGCCTACCTGACCGAGGGTCTGCGCATTATGGGTGAAGGGATTGCCGATGTACCCACCCTTGATCGCGTGTTGCGCGAGGCTGCGGGATTCCGCATGGGGCCGTGCGAACTGCTCGACCTCACGGGCCTCGATGTGTCGCATCCGGTGATGGAGTCGATTCACAGCCAGTATTACCAGGAGCCCCGTTACCGTCCCTCGCCGATCACGCGGCAGCGGCTTGCGGCAGGCTTGCTCGGGCGCAAGAGCGGGCAGGGCTTCTATGTGTATCGCGATGGCGAGCCCGAGCTTGTGCCTGAGTCGCCGACGCCGGCCGCGCGACCTGCACGTGTTTTTATCGCCATTCAGGACGAGGCGGTGCGCAGCCAAATGTGTGCGCTGGTGACAAGCCTTGGTGCCGAACTCGATGCGGGGGCGAGGCCCGCGGACGACGCGCTGTGTATCGTCGCGCCCTGGGGCGAGGACGCCACCAGCGCCTGCCTTGATGCAGGGCTCGATCCGCGGCGTACGGTCGCAATCGACGTGCTGCCTGCGCTCGACCGCAGGCGCACGCTGATGACCACGCCGCTCACTGATGCCGCGGTGCGCGATGCCGCTCATGGCCTGTTCGGGGCTGACGGGGTGCCGGTATCGGTGATTCACGACAGCCCCGGCTTCATCACGCAACGGGTGATGGCGATGATCGTCAATCTGGGTTGCGACATCGCCCAGCAGCGCATCGCCTCACCGCAGGACATCGACACCGCGGTGCGGCTCGGTCTCGGCTACCCGGCCGGTCCGCTGGCAATGGGCGATGCGATTGGCGCAGCGCGCGTGCTTGCGATACTGGATCGAATGCAGGCCTATACCCGCGATCCGCGCTACCGCCCCAGTCCGTGGCTGATCCGGCGCGCGCGCCTCGGCGTGTCGCTGCTGACGCCCGAAGGCTGATCCGCAAGCGCCTCTCCGATTCATTCAATACGAGGTTTTCCATGGTCGAAGCATTCGTCTGCGACGCCGTCCGCACGCCCATCGGGCGTTACGGTGGTGCGCTCTCCACCGTTCGTCCCGACGATCTGGCGGCGGTACCGCTGTCAGCGTTGCTGGCGCGCAATCCCGGACTCGATCCGGCTGCGATCGAGGAGCTCGTGCTCGGTTGCGCCAATCAGGCGGGCGAGGACAACCGCAATGTGGCGCGCATGTCGCTGCTGCTTGCGGGCTACCCGGTGTCGGTGCCGGGCAGCACGATCAACCGGCTGTGTGGCTCGGGCATGGATGCGGTGTCCTTCATCGCGCGTTCGATCCGTGCCGGCGAGATCGACATCGGTGTCGGTGGTGGCGTGGAGTCGATGTCACGCGCGCCCTTCGTGGTGCCCAAGGCCGGCACGGCCTTCAGTCGCAGCAGTTCGATCGAGGACACGACCATTGGCTGGCGCCTCGTCAACAAACTGATGAAGGAACGCTTCGGTATCGATTCGATGCCACAGACCGCGGACAACGTCGCCGCCCAGTTCGGGATCGGCCGTGCGGATCAGGACGCCTTTGCGCTGCGCAGCCAGCAGCGCTGGAAAGCGGCTTTCGATGGTGGCGTGTTCGAAGACGAGATCGTTGCGGTGGAGGTGCCGCGCAAGAAGGGCGTGGTGGACCGGGTGACGGCGGACGAGCATCCGCGCCCCGACACCACGCTCGAAGCGCTGGCCCGACTCAAGGGCATCAACGGCCCCAATCTGACCGTGACCGCCGGGAATGCCTCAGGGGTGAATGACGGTGCCTGCGCGCTGCTGATCGCCTCCGAAGCGGCTGCTGCGCGGAATGGACTGACGCCGCGCGCACGGATCGTGGCCACTGCAACCGCGGGTGTCGATCCGCGCATCATGGGCATCGGCCCCTTGCCGGCAACCCAGAAGCTGCTGGCAAGAACCGGATTGCGCATCGAGCAGATCGATCTCATCGAGCTCAACGAGGCCTTTGCCAGCCAGGCACTGGCGACGCTGCGCGGCCTCGGTCTGGCGGACGATGCCGCACATGTCAACCCGAACGGGGGCGCGATTGCGCTCGGCCATCCGCTGGGGATGAGTGGCGCACGTCTGGTGACGACGGCGACCTGGCAACTCCAGCGCAGCGGTGGGCGCTACGCGGTGTGCACGATGTGCATTGGCGTTGGTCAGGGCATCGCCCTGTTGCTGGAGCGCGTTTAGCCTGCGGCCGGGCCGGACGGAATCCGCCGTCCCGCGCGCCGGACTTCAGTTGCGCAGCAGTTGCAGGTTGAAATGGTGCTTGATGAAACTCTGGAAACGCGCAACGCCTTCCAGGGCCAGCTTCAGTTCGCCCTTTTCCATCGCATTGAGGAGCTCGAGCGAGATGTAGTTGGTGGGGGTGGCATCCGCGCGCAGGGCCTCGACATGGCCACGCAGACGCAGCTTGACCATGAAGTCAAAGCTGGCACGCAGGTCCGCCGCGTCGCCTGCTTTCAGGACCTTCGCTGCGACCAGCGCCTCCATGCGGTCGTGGGTGCTGCCATCGAGCTTGCGGGCTTCGATCGCGAGTGCCTTGATGCCGTCGGTTATGGCGAAGATGCCTGCCTTCTTGATGTCGACCATGCCGCGATGGGGCCCCGACTTTTCCACCTTGATCCGCCCCAGCCAGTTCAGCGGCGGCAGGAAGTTGGTCATGTTCTGTGCCATCCGCATCAGGAAGCCCTGATCCTCGCTCATGGTGCGGAAGGCCTGGTCGCGCAGGTTCTGCACGAGATCGTCACGCCCATACAGGGTGCGCAGATCCATGAACATGGAGCCGGTCATCACGTGCTCTGGCGTCGGCGTGGTGAGCCAGCGGTTCAGCGTCTGCTTCCAGTCGGCAAGGCTGCGCCGCCATGCCGCGTTCTTTGCCATGATGCCGCCGGGGCAGGGCGGGACGCCAATTGAAATCAGGCTGTCTATCAGTTCGACCGAGAACGCCTCGAGGCGGGCAATCTCGTCGGCGCCAAGTGCATCGTCATAGACAATCGCGTTGTCCTGATCGGTGGACAGGGTCTGTTCGCTGCGGCCCTCGCTGCCCATCACCACGAAGGCAAAGCCATCGGTGAGGTCGGGGTATCTCTCGGCACGCAGCAGTCCGATCAGACGGATCAGGACCTGATCGTTGAGGTTGGCAATCAGCTTCACCAGGTCGCGGATGGCGATGCCGGTGCCGCTCAGATGCAGCACGAGTTGCTGGATGCGGGCATGCAGGTCGCGGAGGTCGTCGATGGACGCAGCCTTCTCGATGTCGAGCACCAGCTGGTGCGGCGAATGCGCCTGCAGGCGCAGGATGTCGGTGTCGGTGATGATGCCGGTAAGCAAGCCCGCGTCATCGACGACGACCAGGCGATGAATCTTTTGCCGCGACATGCGGTAAAGCGCTTCGTACAGCACATCGTCTTCGCCGATCACGGTGAGGGGCGAATGCATGATGTCGGCAACCGTGAGTTCGGTCGGTGTCCTGCCCTGGGCGACGACCTTGTTGCGCAGGTCGCGGTCGGTGAAGATGCCGTGCGGTTTCCCGTCGCTGATCACGACGATGCTGGAAATGTTTTTCGACCGCATGATGCCTACTGCGTCCACCAGGCTGTCGCCCGGCGCACAGGTCACGACATCACGCTGGCAGAAGTCCCTGACCGCACGAAAAAACTGATTGTCTTCAGCCATCTACTGGTGTGCTCCCGGACAGGTTTGCATGAAGGGAACATTATAGCCATGCCGCGGGGAAAGGACGGCGACGGCGTTCGCGCCACACGCACGCTGTCACAGGCAGGATCGAAACTGGCGATCGTAGCTTGCACATGCTTGAATCGAAGGACGGTGTGCTGCGGTCTCACCGGGTTTCGCTGGAGCCAGCACGCATGTCACTGCTTTTCGTTTCCTATCGGCGCAACGATAGCGCCGGTCACGCAGGCCGTCTGACCGATGCGCTTGAGTTGCGCTTCGGCGAGGGCTCGGTGTTTCGCGACGTTGATGACATTGCACCGGGCGAAAACTTCGAACATGTGATCCAGACCCGCATCAGCCAGGTGCGCGGTGTGCTTGTGCTCATCGGCCCACGCTGGCTGGAGCCGACCGAAACCGGACCACGGCTTGGGCACGCCGACGACTTCGTGCGCCGCGAGATCGAGCTTGCACTTGCGTCGGACACGCCAATCGTGCCGGTTCTGGTGGGTGGCGCCACGATGCCCGAGCCCTCGATGTTGCCGCCCTCGATCCGGGAGGTCGCTACGCGCCAGGCGGTCGTACTGCGGGATGCCTCATGGAAGATCGATGTGGCACTGCTCGCGGATGCACTGGCCGGGCCCGGCGTGCTTGGCATTGAGCTGCCACAGCCGGGTTCCCCGGAACAGCGCCGCAGTGCGGGTGAGGCGCCAACCGTTGGCGGCAGGCATGGCCCCGGGCGCGTGTTCGCGCTGCTGTGCGCGACCTTCGCGGTCGCAGTTGTGGCATGGCTGCTGGCAGGATCCGCGACAAACGAGGATGGCGAGGGGGTGGCGGGCGTCTGGAGCGGGACGGTGGATTACCCCTGGGGTGTCACCCGGCAGGAGCGTTTCGAGTTTGTTGTCGAGGGTGGCGAGTTGAGCGGACGGGCCGGTTTTCTGGGTGTGCCCAGGGCGATCGAGGCGGGCAGGCTGACCGATGACGGGCTTCAGTTCGAGCTCAGGACGCGGGCAGACTATGGCGCCGGCGACGAGCGCATCCTGGTTCATCGTTATCGTGGCGTGCGTGCAGGCGACGAGATCCGCTTCCGCCTCGACGCCGGTAACGGGCTGCAGGCCGCCGATCAGGTGAGTTTCATCGTCCGCCGTCCGTGAGCGAAGCCTGACCTCGACCTGCTCTCTGACACTGCCCGCAATGCAGGCAGCGGTTCCGTCCCATGCAGTCACATGCGTACCGCAGACGACGGCTCATGCCGGCTGATGCGGCAGCTTCCGCGTATCGATCCAGCTCACCTTGCCGGTCCTGCGTTTCATTTCAGCATGCATGTGCGCAGTGCCCCCCGGGCCGTCGCCACCTTCGCCGTTCCACAGGCAGATGAAAGACACCTTGTCGATACCCCAGGACAGCGCGGTAGCGAGCAGCCAGCGGTTGCAGCGTTCGAACGGATTGGCGTCTGCTTCCGGCAGCGGACCGAGCTCGTCGGGAAGCACGCGAGGTGGATCGTCGAGCGTGTGCCGAATGCTGTCATAACGTGCGCGCCATTGGGCACCGTGCCTTGCCGACGCCACCGAGCGCGCCAGGAACTCAGGCTCCGGCAGCGGCAGCATCAGGTGCAGGCGAACCTGGCGTGCCTTGCAGGCTTCCAGAAACAGGATGTCGCCGCCACTGGCCCCCTGGGTCAGTGCGAGATCGCCAGGCCCGGCGCCAAGCGCATCGAGCGTGGCGCCGATTGCTGCGGCCGCCGCAGGCTCCAGGCCGGCAGGGAAGCGCGGTGTGGCTCTGTCGGGCGCATCTGCCATGTGCCCGCTGAACAGGAAGACCTGCCGCGGGACAAAGGGCGGTTCGGTGCGCGCGAGCGCATCGTCGATGATCTCGAACGCCGCAGCGGTTTCGGCCGGCCGGAAGCCCAGGTCGCGCAACAGGCACAGGCTGCGTCGGCTTGAGTCGAGCGCATGCCAGTCGCCGCCGGCAACGGCCGTGGCATGCCGGTACGCCTCGCGAACGTGCGCCAGGTCGCCCCGGAGCAAACAGTATTCCGCATCGCTTGATCTGACCCGGTAGTCATCGGGCATCAAGGCAAGTGCGGCGCCAATAGACCACTGCAGGCCGTCGCTCAGGCGCCTGCTGTCGTCAGCCGCCTTTGTGCAGCCGAGGTGACGCCGAAGCAGCATGAGGGTGAGCGCATTGAGGCCGGCACGGTAGCGCGACGGATCGCGCATGAAGGCCTGACGGTAGTGTTCGATGGCAGCCGACAGCGGTGCGTTCTCGCTCGCTGCCCGGCCACGCATTGCGCCATGCGCAGCATCCGCGAGCGCCCAGCGGCTGATCCAGTCGGCTTTGTCGATGCTGCCGGCGAGTGCGCGTGTTTCGGGTGCCTCGGATGCCTCGGGGGTCTCAGTGACCAAACTGCAGACCGCCTCGCGTGCCTCGATCACGCGACCGAGGCGTGCGAGGCAGCTTGCCCGGCGCCGGCGAGCGAGGATGTGGCCGGGCTCGAGTTCGAGCACGCGGTCGAACTGTTCCAGCGCAAAGTCGCAGTGGCGCAGCCTCATGAGGGCATCGCCGGCTGCGAGCCTGGCGGCGATGTGCAGGGCAGTGCAGGGGGCTTCGTCTGCAAGCACCAGGATGTCGCCGGGGCGCGCGGAATCGAGGCGGTCTGCCCAGGCCGCGTACGGCCCGGTGAGCGCGTTGCGCTGTACCGGCAGCAGTGTGCGCCAGTCGGGTTCGCGCAGATGCGGCAAGGCGTGATGAATCGGGCTCGTCCCGTGCTGGGCGTCCGGTAAGCTGCTGACCGTGTTGCTCAGGCGCTGGCGGTCGTCGATGAGGGAGTCCGGATCGGGTCCGCCCGCCTTAAGGTGATAACGCAGCCGTTGATTTTCGCCGGGGCTGGGGTCGGTGGCCGTGCCTTGTGTGGCTTGCACGAGAAACACACCGGAGGCGCGCAATGCATGACGTACGCCAAGTGCATGCCAGACGTTCGGGTCGTCCAGCGTGATATCGGCCACCACGACGTCGGCCATCAACAGGTGCTGAAGCATGTCGGCATCAGCCTCCCCGGGCGGGCCTTCCGTTCTGGTGCGAAACACCTTCAGCCCGGCTGCGTGCAGCGCCGGGAGCATGTAGTCATCGAATATCCGCTCGAAGTCGATTGCCAGTCCGTCCTGACCGGGCCTGGAACCGAAGGGCATCGCGACAAAGGCGTGGCGCATCACTGCGGTCCTTTCGGCTCAGGGTCGGCGGTCGCGGCGTCGGACCCGGATGTCTGTCCGGGTGGGGCACAGCGCTTGCCGCTCGCTTCGTCTCCTGCGGCCGTGGAATCGTATTCGAACACGCGAACGGTGTTTCGGCCGGCTTCCTTCGCTCTGTACATCGCGTGATCGGCTTCCCGAATCAGCTGCCCGGCGCTGCGTCCCAGACCGCAGAACGTGGTGAGGCCGATGCTGGGTGTGCTGCAATGGACGTGTTCACCAAGCCGGTATTCCCGATTGAGTGCGGTGAGGATCTTGTTGGCGACCTGACACGCCTTGACGGTGGCCTCGCTGCAGTCCATGCCGAGGTTTTCGATCATGACCACGAACTCGTCGCCGCCAAGGCGGGCAACGGTGTCACTCTCACGCACGGCATCGTACAGGCGGTGCGCGACTTCGCACAGCATCATGTCGCCGACCTCATGTCCATGGTTATCGTTGAGCGGCTTGAAGTTGTCGAGGTCGATGAACAGCACCGCGCCGCAGCATCTGCTGCGCTCACTCGCGAGCAGCGCGTGGCGGAGCCTGTCGTCCAGCAGCCGGCGGTTCGGCAGCCGAGTGAGCGGGTCGTAGAAGGCGAGTTCCCTGATCGCGGTTTCGGCGAGCTTGCGCTCGGTGATATCGATGATCACGCCATCGATCCATTGCGCCTTGCCTGAATCGTCATACGAGGTTCGGCCACGTTCGCTCACCCAGCGCAGACGCCCGTTCTGCTGCCGGATACGATACTCGACCTCGTAGGGCGTGCCGGCGCGCAGCGCAGCGTCGATACTGCTCTTTACGCCCGCGGTGTCGTCGGGGTGAATGAACCTCGCGTAGGAGACGCGGCCTTCAAGAAAGGCATCTGCGGGTTCGCCGGTGAGCGCCCCGATGCTCGGACTGAGATGATGAAAGCGCCAGGTGGACTTGGGCTCTGAACGGAAAACCGTGCCAGGCACGTTATCGACCAGATTGAGATAGCGGTCGCGACTCTGTGCCAGGGTGAGCGCGGCGGCGTCCATCCGCTTCACATGGCGTGCGTTGGAGAACATCACTGCGAACAGAAGCAGGTTCAGCGCGGTGCCGCCAAAAAGGATGATCCAGGGCTGGACGCTTACGGTGGCGATCTCGTATTCCGGGCGGCTGTGAAAGCGCAAGGTCCACTCGCGACCGCCGATCCGGATCTGCTTGTCGGCGTTGTGCCGCGCCTTGCGCACTTTCTGGCTCGTACTGAACAGCAGGTTGGCGGGCGCTGGCGTACCGTCGAACAGTTCGATCTCGGTGTCTTCGTCACGCTCGCCGAACAGCCCGCGCATGAGGTCGTGGGCGCGAAACGGGCTGTATACGAATCCAAGCAGGGCTGCCCGACGCTGTGCTACCGAGTCCTGCGGCATCTGGTTGTGATACACGGGCAGGTAGATCAGAAAACCGGGCTGTACGTCCTCCTGCGTTTCCTGCACCAGCGTGACCTTGCCCGACAGTGCAGGCCAGCCGGTATCACGGGCACGCTCCATTGCCTCCCGACGAACCGGGTCGGAAAACATGTCGAACCCAAAGGCCCGCCGGTTGCGTTCGTCGAAGGGTTCGAGATAGACGATTGGCGTGAAGGTCTCGCGATCGCCTTTCGGCTCGATGTCGTAATACGGAAAGCCCTGCGCACGCACGGTTTGCAGATGGGAGGCCTTGTCCTCAGCCCGGACAAGCTGGGCGTAACCCGTCCCCTGGATGCCCGGAAGGTTCTCGTTGATCGAAAGGCCTTCGACATATGCGTACCAGTCTCCCCGTGTAACCTCGTCGCTGGCGGCGAAGAGGGCACGTGCGCCCAGCAGAACCTGCTCATAGGCCTGCATGCGCGAAATAAGGGTGACCGTTTCCTTTTCGATACGGAACAGAAAGCGATCCTGGCCGCGCTTGAAAAAGGCGTGCGCGGAGAACTGCCAGGATATGACCGTGAGTATCAGTGAAACACCCAGCACCACCCAGGCGGTCGACGTCTGGTTCAGCACACGGCGGACTTGTCGTGACGGTGAGGTTGAATCAGGCAGCATGCCGACTCGTTCCGTGAGGTTACGGGGGCAGTCTTCCACGTTTCCTGATTATTGGCTATGGGTGGTGTCAGCTACACTGTGCGCTGGTTGAACCGCAACGATGATGATGAACGACGAAGATTTCATGCTGCTTGCGATGGAGCAGGCGAGAGAGGCGGGTGCATGCGGCGAAGTGCCGGTTGGCGCGATCGTGGTGCTGAATGGTGAAGTCGTGGGGCGCGGCTTCAATCAGCCCATTCTCCGTCATGATCCGACCGCGCACGCCGAAGTCATGGCGCTGCGCGATGCGGCAGAACGCCTCGGCAACTACAGGCTGCCGGGCTGCGAGCTGTACGTCACGCTCGAACCGTGTGCGATGTGTTCAGGCGCCATCATGCATTCGCGCATTGCGCGGGTGGTGTTCGGTGCGCGCGACCCCAAGACAGGCGTGGCCGGCAGCGTGATGGACCTGTTTGCCGAGACGCGGCTGAATCACCACGCGAGTGTCACCGGCGGCGTGATGGCTGAAGCCTGTGGCAGCATGCTGTCGTCGTTCTTTGCCGCGCGCCGTGGCAAGACCCAGATTGCCTGAGCGCCTTCATGCACATCCGTATCGATATCGCGACCCAGCGTCTTGATCTGTTCGACGAGGACGGCTGCTGCATCCGGCGCTACCGCGTCTCGACCGCGCTCAATGGTGCCGGCGAGGAGATGGACAGTGGCTGCACGCCGCGCGGCCGTCATCGCATCAGGGCCTGTATTGGCCGATCGGCTGCAAGGGGCACGGTTTTTCGCGGGCGCCGTCCGACGGGCGAAGTGTGGTCGCCGGCTTTTGCTGAAGCACATCCGGGGCGGGACTGGATTCTATCCCGCATCCTGTGGCTGTGCGGCGACGAGCCGGGCGTCAATCGTGGGGGGCGGGTGGACAGCATGCGTCGCTACATCTACATCCACGGGACCGGCGAGGACCAGCCGATGGGTGAGCCACGCTCACATGGCTGCATCCGCATGCGCAACGACGACATCGTTGAACTGTTCGAACTCGTGAGTACCGGCACGCGCGTGGAGATTGTTGAATGAAGGATATCGAACTGGTCCTGCTCGACTGGACTGAAGCCGCGCCCCGTGCGATGCCGCTGCGCGAACGCGTGTTCGTAGTCGAGCAGGGCGTGCCGGCAGACCTGGAGCTGGACGAATACGATCCGCTGTCCCGGCACGCGCTGGCGCTGGCGGAGCACGGTCACGTGCTGGCAACCGGCCGCTTGCTTCCGGACGGACACATCGGACGCATGGCGGTCGATGCGGCGTGGCGCGGGCGTGGCGTCGGCGGTCTGGTGCTGGAGGCGCTGGTGGAAGAAGCGTGGCGTCGGCGCATGCACGAAGTGGTGCTCAATGCCCAGGTCAGCGCGATTGACTTCTACCTTCGGCACGGCTTCGTGGCCGAAGGCGAGACCTTCATGGATGCGGGGATTGTTCACCGCCGGATGCGTCGATTCCGAAACGGTGGGTAACGATGCTGTGCTGCTTCCCGCCGGGCAGCCAGGTCCATTCGGTAAGGCAGGCCTCGCCCCCGCGGTCGACCGTCAGCAGGGTCGAGCAGCGGGTGCCGTATGTCGGCGAGTCGATGAATGCCGTGGAAAGCCGGCGCTCCCACTCCAGGCTGATGCCGGTATCCGGAAGTTCATGATCAGCAACCGGCGTGGTGTCTCTGAGCAGGGTCAGGAAGGCTTCGCTGTCAGGGAGCGTGTGCAGCGCCGCCGAGAAGGCGTCGCGCGCCCGCTTGAGCTTGGGCCATTCGGTGTCGAGCACATGATTCGACAGGCCGTACACGCCGGGCGCCAGCACACGCACCGCACCGGTGGTGCTTTCATGGATGCCGAGCCGGGAGCCGTCGCTCACCAGAAGATTGAACCCGGCATAGCCGGCACTGCTGCGTGCGATGTTCTCAAGCGTTTCGCGGCTGCCAGACCCGGACTCGAGCGCGGCACGGACCAGGGCACCCCGTGAGGGCAGGCCGCTGGTACGCTGGCTCGGGTCGCGGAAATTGGTCAGCGCCGAGAATCGTCCCTTGCGGCTGATACCCATCCAGGTGCCGCCGGCTTCGAGATCACGCCCGGCAAGCAGCTGCGGCGCATCTGTCCACCAGTGGGCGGGACTCGCCGGGCGGTTGACGAATTCGTCGCGGTTGGCCGCCACGATCAGAGGGTAATCCGGATGGGCCTGCCATCCGGTGACGATCAGACACACTCGACGAAGCACTCCATGTGCCGTGCCGAGCCCGGCTGAATGATGCCTTCCAGCCCGTGCTGCCCGACGCCCTCGCGCAGCGCCTGCTCGAAGGCGCCCGTGTTTGCCACGCCGGCGTAGACCTCCATCCAGGTCGTGTCCTCATGATCGCGAACAAACAGCCGGCCCACGACCCCGGTCTTTTTCCCGAGTGCAAGCTGCATGTTGCGCACCGAGGCGTGAGCGTCATCGACGTCCACACCATCGCGGATACGGTAATAGATGAAGTAATGCTTCAGCGAGCTGTCGTCTGCGGACATGATCGTGGTACCTGTGAATTGTCAGAGCAGGGCGTAAGGCAGGTCGAGAACGGCGAGTGCCGGGCCGTCGGGTGCGCCGAGGTGAACGTCGCCATCCTCCGCACAGCTGTTCTGCATCACGGCCAGTGCTTCGAAGCTGCCGTCTCCGAGCGCGGCGACATTGACCAGCTTGCCTGCCGACTGGTCGCCGAATGCAGGAGAGTAGAGGTCGGCGCCCGCCGTCGGTGCGCTTTCCGCAGCGATGGATACGCGATACATCCGCTTCTTCAGTTTGCCGAGGTACTTGGTACGGGCGACGATTTCCTGCCCCGGATAGCAGCCCTTCTGGAAACTGATGCCGCCGATGAGGTCGTAATTGAGCATCTGCGCAACGAACTCTTCCTGCGTGGCCGAAGTCACAAGCGGCACCCCGGCGCGCACCATTGCGAGATGCCAGGCGTTGGTGCCGGCCGGAATGGCGCCTGCTGCGCGGATCCTGCGGAACAAGTCGGGTGCGGCGTCGGCATCGACCACTGCGATGGCTGCCTCGGCGCCGATGCGAACGATACGGATGCCGTCAGCGAGTGATTCCTGCATGTCTGCGGCCGGGAAGGGCAGGCCCGCTGCTTCGAGGCAGGCCCCGAGCTTCGCACCGGCAAGTCCGATCAGCGCCCGGGTCGCACTTTCGTCGGCGAGCTTGACCTTGCTGCGCAGGATGTACATCGACAGCTTCTTGTGCATCGCCGGCAGGATGTCGGCCGACATTAGCAGGCTGTGGCCGTCCTCTTCGCGCCACAGCAGGAAGCTCGCAAGCATGCGTCCCTTCGGGCTGTTGAAGCTGTTCCACTGTGCGCTGCCTGCGGGCAGCTTGTTCACATCGTTGGAAAACAGGTTGTGGAGGTAGGCGGCCGAGTCCGGGCCCGCGCTCTGTACCAGTCCGAGGTGAAGCAGCGGCACTGCAAGCGTTCCTGTCGCAAGCGCGGCGGCCTCGGCCGCTGCGTCGCCGAACGATACGAAGTTGTCGTCGAGGGTCGCTCCCTCGCCGGAAAGAAAGTCTGTCCAGGTTGTCATGGTCTTGTCGGTCAGTATCAGGGTGTTTGGGGGCAGGCCGTCGGCCGTGGCGATGAAGTATTATAGGGCCCCGCCGCGATCCGGCAGTTCCTTGTTAGCTTGGTGTTGTCTGGCGGCCGGTCATGGCCGGCGGGCAATGCCACCCGATTTTCGATGAAGAAACTCTTCCTCAGCCTCGTTGCCGTTGTTGTGCTGGCCGCCGTCATCATGGGATCGATCGGGTGGTGGTTTGCCCATCGCCCGCTTTCGCTCAAGCAGCCGGTCGTGGATTTTACCGTGCAGCGTGGCTCGAACATGCGTCAGGCCGCCAGTGCCATCGCCGCCGCCGGCGTCGAACTCAAGCCGGCCGTGCTTTACTGGCTGGCCAGACTGGCGGGCAAGGCGAGCCTGATCAAGGCCGGCAGTTATGAAGTGCATGAAGGCATCACGCCGTGGCTGCTGATCCTGAAGCTGTCGTCGGGTGACGTGTCGCAGGGCGAGGTGCTGCTGGTCGAAGGCTGGAATTTCCGCCAGGTCCGGGCCGCCCTCGAATCCAACCCGAACCTGCAGGCGGACACCGCAGGGCTGAGCGACGCGGAGATCCTGAGCCGGATCGGCGCGAGTGAGCCGAGCCCGGAGGGTCTGTTCTTCCCCGACACGTATCTGTTCGACAAGCAGTCGAGCGCGCTGGCGCTGCTTGCACGCGCCTACCAGATCATGCACAAGCGCCTCGACGAAGTCTGGGCCGCCCGAGACGAAACGTCGCCGCTGCGCACGCCGTACGAAGCGCTCATTCTGGCCTCGATCATCGAAAAGGAAACCGGCCGCGCGGAGGATCGCAGCGTGGTGGGTTCGGTGTTTGCCAACCGCTTGCGCATCGGCATGCGCCTGCAGACCGATCCCACGGTGATCTACGGCCTCGGCGAGGATTTCGACGGTCGGCTCCGCCGCCGTCACCTGGACACCGATCATCCGTGGAATACCTATACCCGCGCGGGACTGCCGCCTACGCCGATTGCCATGCCCGGCCTTGACTCCCTGCAGGCTGCGGTCCGGCCGGAGAAAACCGATTTTCTGTATTTTGTTGCACGCGGGGATGGCAGCAGCGAGTTCTCGCGCAATCTCAATGATCATAATCGCGCGGTCGATCGCTATCAGCGCTGAGGAGTAGTCCGTTGGAAGCAGAGGTGCAGAAAGGGCGTTTCATTACCTTCGAGGGAATCGATGGCGCCGGCAAGAGCAGTCAGATTGCCGCCGTGGTGTCGTTTCTCGGCGCACGCGGGGTCGTTGTCGAGCAGTCGCGCGAGCCCGGTGGAACCCGGCTCGGCGAGTCGCTGCGCGAGCTCCTGCTGCATCAACCGATGCACCTCGAAACCGAGGCCATGCTCATGTTCGCCGCCCGTCGCGAGCATCTTGCAGCGCGCATCCAACCGGCGCTGCTGCGCGGGGAGTGGGTGGTGTGCGATCGCTTCTCCGACGCGACCTACGCCTATCAGGTCGGTGGACGCGGCCTGAAGCCGGAAAAATTCGCTGCACTTGAAACCTGGGTGCATCCGGGGCTGCAGCCCGATCTCACCCTGCTTTTTGACCTGCCACCCGAGATCGCTGCGAGCCGGGTGGCCTCGACCGGCGCCGATCCCGACCGCTTTGAACGCGAACAGCGGGACTTTTTTGTGCGGGTGCGTGAGGCGTACCTCGAACGGGCTCGCCATGCCCCCGGGCGGATCTGCGTGATCGACGCCAACCGTTCGCCGGATCAGATCAGGGACGAGATCAAGACACTGCTCGAGGAGCGCTTCTTCGCATGATTCAGCCATGGCTGCAACCGACCTGGGTCAGACTTGTTGCGCTCGAGGGCAAGCTCCCTCATGCGCTGCTTTTCGTGGGGGCGCCGGGTCTGGGCAAGCGCGAACTGGCTGAAAGCCTGGCCGCCCGGCTGCTGTGCGAGTCACCTCTGGACGACGGTCATGCCTGCGGTCGCTGCGATGCGTGCATGTGGCGCGAGGCAGGCAACCATCCGGACTTCTATCGTGTGGTCCCGGCCGCGGCGGCAGACCAGGCCGATGCCGGCGAGGACACACCGGCAGGCGATGCGGCGGGTGGCAAGGCCAAGTCGAGTCAGATCGTGATCGACCAGATCCGCGAACTGCAGTCCGCACTCGCGGTGACCGGCCATCACAGCGCACAGCGGGTGGTGGTGCTCGACCCGGCCGAGGCGATGAATACCTTCACCGCGAACGCCTTGCTGAAACTGCTCGAAGAGCCACCCGAAGGCTGCAGCTTCCTGCTCGTATCCTCGGCGCCGCGCAGGCTGTTGCCGACGATTCGCAGCCGTTGCCAGCAGTGGAGCTTTCCGCGCCCCGATGCTGCGCAGCGCGCAGCCTGGCTGGCCGGCGAACGCACGGAAATGCAGGGGCTGCTTGCACTGGCGGGCGGTATGCCCCTGGCGGCGAAGCGGCTGGCGGAGCAGGGCGGCGTTGGCTTGCTGGAGCGCTTCGTGCGCGATCTGTCGGGAGATCCGGACGCGCTCAGGTTGGCAGGTCAATGGGAGGCCTGGCTCAAGTCCAAGGAAGCCCTTGCAGCCGGTTTCGGCCTGAGCACGCTGGTGGAGTGGATGCAGCGCTGGGTCGCGGATGTGGTCAGCCTGCGTCTTGGCGGCCAGGTGCGCTTCTTTCCTGCGCAGGAAAAGGTGCTCTCGGCGCTGGCTGGCCGCATGAGCGTGGCGGCTGCGAGCAGCTGTTACAATGAGATCGCACAGATTCGACGTGTCGCCACGCACCCGCTGAACCTTCGCCTATTTCTTGAAGACATGCTGATGCGCTATGCACGCGCAGTGAAAGGAGCCCGGACTTGAGCGAAGCCAGTCGTACCCATGTAGCACGTCCGAGCGTGCTGTCGCTGAACATCAGTTCCAAGTCGGCCCTGTACGCAGCCTACATGCCCTTTCTCGCCAACGGCGGGATCTTCGTGCCCACGCCGAAGACCTACAACCTCGGTGACGAGGTCTTCATGCTGTTGCAGCTGATGGACGATCCGACCAAGCACCCGATCGCGGGTACGGTAGTGTGGGTCACGCCGTCGGGCGCGCAGGGCGGAAAGGCGCCGGGTATCGGCGTACATTTTTCGAGCGACGAGGCGGGTGTCGCCTTGCGTCACCGCATTGAACAGATCCTGGCCGGTCATCTGGGCTCGGCCCGCCCCACCCATACCCTTTGAGTAGCTGATGTTCGTAGATTCACATTGCCATCTCGACTTCCCCGATCTCGCTGCGCGTGAGGAAGAAATCCTCGCCGCAATGGCCGACAAGCGCGTCGGTCAGGCGCTGTGCATCAGCGTCAATCTCGAGGACTTTCCGCGCGTGCGAAGCCTGGCTGAGCGCCACTGCAATCTGTGGGCGTCGGTCGGCGTGCATCCGGACAATTCGGATTGCGAAGAGCCCGATGTCGAGCGTCTGCTCGCCCTGGCAGACCATCCGCGGGTCGTGGCGATTGGCGAAACCGGACTCGACTACTACTGGCACAAGGACGAGCCGGAATGGCAGCGCGAGCGCTTTCGTACGCACATCCGTGCCGCACGGGCCTGCGGCAAGCCGCTGATCATTCATACCCGCAATTCGGCCGCGGACACGCTGCGCCTGATGCAGGAAGAGAAGGCCTCGGACTGTGCCGGGGTGATGCACTGTTTCACCGAGTCACGTGAAGTCGCAGAGGCGGCCATCGAGATGGGGTTCTACATTTCATTCTCTGGCATCGTGACCTTCCGTAACGCGAAGGCGCTCAAGGAAGTCGCCGCCTGGGTGCCGCTCGAGCGGATGCTGATCGAGACGGACGCGCCCTATCTTGCCCCCATGCCGCACCGTGGCAAGACCAACGAGCCTGCATGGGTGGTGCATGTGGCCGAAGAAATCGCGCGATTGCGCGATCTTCCGCTTGATGCCGTCGAGCAGGCGACCACTGAGAACTTTTTCCGCCTATTTCGCCATGCTAAAGCCTGAAATCATTCGATCCTTCCTGCTCGCGGCCGCGAGCAGTTTTCTGCTTGCCGGTCCCGTCTCGGCGGGCAGCTACGACGATGCGCTGAGCTCCGCCCGGATGGGCGACACCCGGCAGCTCACCGGTCTGCTGGCGCGGGGCATTGACCCCGATACGGTGGATGCGAACGGCAACACCCTGCTGATCATCGCCTCCCGCGAAGGCAACACTGAAACCGTGGAGGCCTTGCTCAAGTTTCGCCCGCGCGTCGGTTACCGCAATCTGGCGGGTGACTCTGCGCTGATGCTCGCCGTACTCGGTGGGCACGATGCAGTCGTGGACGTCCTGCTCGCAGCGGATGCGCCGCTCAATCACGATGGGTGGACGCCGCTGCACTACGCGGCCTTTGAGGGGCACATGGGCTTGTTCGACAAGCTTCTGGCTGCAGGGGCCGACATCAACGCACTCGCACCCAACAAGTCCGATGTGTTGATGCTGGCAGCCCGTAATGGTCATATCGATCTGGTGCGCCACCTTGTCGAACTGGGCGTACCGCTCGACCGTCGAAACGAATCAGGCGTCGGGGCTGCGGAATGGGCGCGCTCGAATGGTAACACCGACATCGCCGAGATCATCGAATCGGCGCGCAGCAAGCGTCGCTGATCGGCGCGCATCCGCGGCAGTCTTTCCCGGGGTGTGCTCGACTGTGAGGCCCGAGTCCTGAAGGCCGGGCGCGCAGTGTCCGACCGCATGGTAGGGCTCAGTTGACGCGTATCAGCTGACCATACGCTCCGCTACGATTCCCGCAATCCAGCCTTCGAGCGGATCGAATCCGTCTTTCAGCCCGAAACCCGGTGCGCCAGCCTGCAGGCTCCAGCCTGCCTGAACCAGCGCCAGGGTGGCATCGAGCAGATCACCACCGGGGTCTTCGACGATTTGCGTCATCAAGGCGCTGTCGGCCGCAAGCCTGAGCCCGAGCGGATGGCTCCCCGCGTTCAAGGCGGCGGCAATCTGTTCTCTGGCTTGCCGTCGTTCGGGCGTCTGCTTTCGCTTCTCATCGCTCTTGTACGACAGCGGCGTGATACTGCGTGCGAGCAGGCCCGGGTACGCCTCCACCGCCACCTTTGCCGGATCGGCGCAGTGCATCCCTGCGACGGTGACATCCGCTTCGAGCAATCGTGGTGTGCCTTCGAAGAACATGAGTCCGACCGGGGGATTAACGAGTTTCAGCGGGCTGTGGGAATGAGCTGGGCGATCGGTCTGGCGATGTGCGTAGCGTTGTCCGAACGGGCGGGTCTGACGGTATTCGTCGAGGATGGTGCGGAAACGCTCGCGTCCCAGGATCACGCAGTGCCTGACCAGCGCAGCCCATTCCAGTGGCCAGCCCAGATCAAGGACCGCCTCGCGCGGCAGTCCGAAGGGAAAGTCGAAACCGCCGAGCCAGGGGCCGGGGCGCGCCAGCACGGCTTCAAATGCTGTCCAGTCGTCACAGGTTTCGAGTGATTCGAGGAACACGCACTGTCCGCTCAGGTGCCCGCACGCGACCGTGATCGGTTTGCGCGGTCGCGGAGCCGAGGTGAAGTCCACGCCGATCAGACGGACCTGTCCGCTCCAGGCATTTTGCGCGTCCTTGTTCATGAGTCCGTGCTCCGTTCTCGTGGTCCTGAGGTCGTCACCCTACCGGGCTTTGACCGCCGTCGGTGCAAACAGTTGTCGCTCAGGCAAACAGGCGGGCTGCGGTGAGGACTGTGCCAACGTGAATGCTGACCGTGTCGTCGATCTCGTGGGCATAGCCACCCGCCATCGCCACGGCAACGGGGACAGATGCAGTCCCGCACCGAGCGAGCACTTTTTCGTCGCGTGATGCCAGCCCTTCGATACTCAGGGAAAGCCGACCGAGGCGATCGCCGCGATAGGGGTCGGCGCCGGCAAGGTAGATCACGAGTTCCGGCCTGAACACCCCGAATACATGGTCGAGCGCGGTATCGAGTGCGGCAAGATAGGCTTCGTCGGCGGTGTCGTCGGGGAGGGCGATGTCGAGGTCGCTGGTCTGCTTGCGGAAGGGGAAGTTCCGCTCGCCATGAAGGCTGCAGGTGAAGATATCGGCTTGCGTTGCAAGAATGGACGCCGTTCCGTCGCCCTGATGGACGTCGCAGTCGATCACCGCAATCCGCTGCGCACGGCCTTCTGCACGCATCGCCAGGGCGGCGATGGCCGCATCGTTGAAGACGCAGAAACCCGAACCGCAGTCACGATGGGCATGATGGGTGCCACCCGCGAGATTGACCCCGCAGCCCTCGTCGATTGCGGTACGACAGGCCGCAAGCGTTGCGCCCGCGGAACGCCGTGAGCGCTCGACCATCCCCGCCGACCACGGAAATCCGATGCGGTGGACCTCGGCCTTGTCGAGCTCACCGTTCCGCACCCGCGTCAGGTATCCGGCGTCGTGTGCGCGCAGGATGGCTTCATCGCTGGCGGCATCAGGCACACGGAAGTCGCTCGCGTCGAACTGACCCGAGGCCAGCAGGCGTTCGCGCAGCCGGGCGTATTTCACCATCGGGAAGCGATGTCCCTCAGGCAGGGGCAGTACGAAGTGGTCCGCGTAATAGAGTTTCAATCTGCGCGTGTCGAACGGAGCGGTCTGTCGCTGAGGCCTACTGCCCCTGTGACTGCATCTCGTAGCTGCCCTGCAACAGGTCGGCGACCGGCGCATCTGCGTCGGTATACAGGGACTCGAATTCGGCCTCGGGTGCCATCGTGACAGCGATCTCGGGTTCGTGACCGCCGCCGCCGAGAATCACCCCACGCAAGGGCGATACGTCCCCAAAATCGCGTCCCCAGCCGATGGTGACATGCTCACGGTCCGGGATCAGCGAATTGGTGGGGTCGAAATCAATCCAGCCGGTAACAGGGCAGAACACCGAAACCCAGGCGTGCGTCGCATCTGCACCCACCATGCGCGGCTTGCCCGGAGGCGGCCGGGTGAGGATGTAGCCGCTGACGTAACGCGCAGCGACACCAATCGAGCGCAGACAGGAAAGCATCAGATGCGCGAAGTCCTGGCACACGCCGCGACGGTTCTCTAGCACCTCGGTGACGGGTGTCGAGTTGTCCGTCGCTTCGGGATCGAAGATGAATTCCTTGTTGATGCGCTGCATCAGCCCATGAACAGCCTCTAGCAGCGGTCTGCCTTCGCTGAAATCGGCGGCAGCGTAGTCGGCAAAGTCGCGCTTGACGCGAACGTGGGTGGACTCGAAGAGAAACGCACTGGCCTCGAGCTGCTTCGGGCTCATGATGTGTTTTGCGCGATAGGTGAGCTCGTCCCGTACCTCCTCCCAGGGGGGGGACGCGGCGAGATCGGGCTGCGGACGCGGATCGAGTTCGACCCAGCTATCGGCGCGGATGAGGAGAGTGTCGTGGTCCTGCTCGAAGTGCAGCGAGCGCACCGGATTACCGAAACCGTCGGGGAAGTCTTCCGTACGCTGGGGCTCCGGAATCACGACGATCCGGTGCGAAATACAGCGCTGGCCCGGCAGTTCGCGGGGTGTGAGGCGCAGCATCTGGCGCGACTCGCCGACCGGCTGATCGTAGCGATACAGCGTGTCGTGGCGGATGTGATAGCGAATGGCAGTCATGCAACCCTCCGCAGCTGCATCGGGCGCAAGGTGTGGGTGAAGTAGCGTCGATGCACTTCGTCCGAGAGCTTGAACGCCGCGCTGATCGATTCGTTGAGCAGGGTGGTGAGCGTACCGAGCGCAAGTTCGCAGTCATCGGCTTCGAAGCGCGTGAGGTCGAAGTTCTCCAGGCGACGCGCCAGCGGGTCGATCATCAGCGAGGGGTAAGGGTGGCCGAGCTCGCGCGAACTGCGTGCGAGATACTTCTGCAGGACGTCGACCTGGAATCCCACTGAATGCGGGTTGGTGCGATCGAAGACCAGCAGGTGAAGAACAGGCAGCAATTCGGGCATGCGCCGATAGCGCGCACGATAGGTCACGATCGAGTTTGCGGCTTCCAGCAGCCATTCGAACATGCGTTCGCGTGCCTCGGGTTTGGATTGCATCGGGACGCTCATCAGGCCGGAAAGGCCTTCTAGGCGCTCGATGCGGCGTCCGAGGATGAGGAAGCGCCAGCCTTCGTCTCGCGTCATGTCGTCCATGGCGAAACCGGCGAGGGAGATGCACGACTGCATGACCCGGTCGATCGCGGACATGGCTTGGTCCGTGCTGGTGATGTCTTCCGCGAGGAGCTGTTCGAGGCGATTCAGCGCGTGCCAGTTGTCGGAAGACAGCCGCTCCCGCACCTGACTGGCGGAGAAACTGAGGGCGCGAAGGTTGCTTGCGACCGAGCCCGGCTGGGTATGATCGAGCAGCGCGCGCAGCAACTGTGACTGAACGTCGTCGGGTTTGTCCTCGTCCTCGCCATCGACCACGATGCCAAGGCGACGCGTGGCCTGCAGCAGACCCGCAAGACCTTGCTCAGCCTCGGAGTCGGTGCTGGAGGCGCGGGCGAGCGCGGCTCGCAGCAACCGGGCGCTGGCTTCGACGCGTTCGGCGTAGCGTCCCATCCAGAACAGGTTTTCACCCACGCGCGAAGGAATGTCAGCCCCGCCACAAACGAGATCGATGACGCCGAGCCTGCGCTTGAGCAGGGTATGCCGCACTACAGGTGCTGCTGCCCGCACCCAGGTGTCCTTCGACAGACCGCCGCGCTGCATCGAGATGACTTCCATCCCGGCACGCGGCGCGACTCGGCCGAGCGCACCTGGCATTACGGTGTAGCCCTCGGGCGTGGCGCTCGCAAAGACGCGAATTCCGACCGAGCGCGGCACGAGCCGATGGTTCCATACCGGTGCCTGGGATAGCCGCACCCATTCCTGCGCAACGTAGGCATGCGGCTGGGCGAGGATGCTTTCGATCATCCGCTTGCGTGCCTCGCCCTTGAGCTCGTGGCCAAAGACCGCCTCCATCCGCATGCTGGGGAAGGCCGGCTTGATCACGAGTTCGTCGAGATGCTCGAGGACGTATTCAAGAGCAGGCGGCTCGCCGCACCACCAGCTCGCGACCGATGGCATGGCGATTGTCTCGCCAAGGAGTCGCTCGCAGATTGCGGGCAGAAAACCAAACAGGGCGCCGGACTCGAGCACGCTGCTGCCGACCGCATTGGCCATCAGTACGCGCCCGGCGCGGATTGCGCCCAGCAGGCCTGCAACGCCGAGCGCCGAATCCGAGCGCAGTTCGAGCGGATCGCAGAAGTCGTCGTCGAGACGTCTCAGAATGGCATGCACGCGTCGCAGACCGCGCAAGGTCTTGAGATACACCGTATTGTCGCGCACCGTGAGGTCCTGCCCCTCGACCAGCGGGAAACCCAGGTAGCGCGCCAGAAAGGCGTGTTCGAAATAGGTTTCGTTGTATGGGCCGGGGGTGAGCAGAACGGTCAGCGGGACTTCGCCATCGGAAGGGGCCAGGCGAGCGAGACTGTCCTGCATGGTGCGGAAATAGTTGGCAAGGGGATTGACGTGCAGCTCACGGAAGGCGTCCGGGAAAGCCCGCGAAACGATGATCCGGTTCTGCAGCGCATAACCCGCACCCGAAGGGCCCTGCGTGCGGTCGGCGATCACCCACCACTGACCGTCCGGGGCCCGCGCAAGATCGGCAGCGTAGCTGAAAAGCCAGACATTGCCTGGCGGCACCACCCCGCGGGCGGGCCACTTGAATCCATGTTGGCCGAACACCAGTGCCGATGGCAGCAGACCTTCGGACAGCAGGTGTTGCGGTCCGTACAGGTCGGCAAGAATGGCGTTCATCAGGCGTGCGCGCTGAGCGATCGCCGAAGACAGCATCTGCCATTCGTCATTGCCGACGATCAGCGGCAGCATGTCGAGCTCCCAGGGACGTTTGGTGCCCTTGGGGTCGGCGTAGACGTTATAACTGACGCCGTCCGCTTCGATTGCACCGCGCACGAAGTCAGACCGCTGGGTCAGAACGTCGTCGGAGAAGCTCTCGATCCGTTCGGCAAATGCCTGCCAGTGCGGACGTGCCGTACCGCTTTCGGACAACATTTCGTCGAAACGATTGTCGCTGAGCGGGTAATTGTTTATGAGACCAGCCGGCATGTTTTCACACAATAACGCCGCACCCCGGGATGATCCGGGGGCGGCGTGCACATTAGTAATGGCGCAAGTCTAGCGTGAAAGGGAACTCCGGGTGTGTGCGAACTTCACCAACGGCCATCTTGCCCGGTGTGTGACCCATCTGGAAGAAACGTGCGATGCGCCGGCTTTCGGCAGCAAATGCGTTGACGGGGAAGTCATCGTAGTTGCGTCCGCCCGGGTGCACCACGTGGTATTGGCAGCCGCCAATACTGCGCTGATTCCAGGTGTCCACCAGATCGAAGGTGAGGGGACTGTCTATGCCGATCGTCGGATGCAGGGCCGACGGCGGCTGCCAGGCGCGATAACGCACGCCGGCGACGAACTCGCCAACCACACCGGTCGGCTGCATCGGAACCGGAACGCCGTTGCAGGTGACGACATAACGATCCGGCGCAGCACCGGTGAGTTTCACCTGAACGCGTTCGAGCGAGGAGTCGACGTAACGTGCGGTGCCACCTGCGGCGCCTTCCTCACCCATGACGTGCCAGGGTTCGAGGGCAGCGCGGATCTCGAGCGTCATCCCCTTGACCGTATAGTCGCCGTATTTCGGGCAACGGAACTCGAGATGTGACGCGAACCATTCCGCCTTGATCGGATAGCCGTCCGCCTGGAGATCCTCCATGACGTCGCAGAAATCCTGCCAGATGAAATGCGGCAGCAGGAAACGGTCGTGCAGTTCCGTTCCCCAGCGCACGAGCTTCGGCGGGGTGTAGGGGTCTTTCCAGAAGCGTGCGATCAGCGCGCGCAGCAACAGCTGCTGAGCCAGGCTCATGCGTGCGTGCGGTGGCATCTCGAAAGCGCGCATCTCGAGCAGGCCAAGGCGACCGGTCGGGCCGTCGGGCGAGTACAGCTTGTCGATGCAGAACTCTGCGCGGTGGGTATTGCCGCTGACATCGATCAGCAGGTTGCGCAACAGGCGGTCGACCATCCACGGCGGGCAGCCGTTCGGCGACGTTTCGATGACCCGCGTCATCTCCTTGAACGCGAGTTCGATCTCTGCAACCGAGTCGTTGCGGGCTTCGTCGATCCGCGGTGCCTGTGAGGTCGGGCCAATGAACATGCCCGAGAACAGATAGGACAGGCTCGGGTGGTTGTGCCAGAAGCTGATCAGGCTGCGCAGGAGATCCGGCCGGCGCAGGAAAGGCGAATCCGCCGGCGTTGCGCCGCCCATCACGAAGTGGTTGCCGCCGCCGGTGCCGGTGTGGCGTCCGTCGACCATGAACTTCTCGCTCGACAGGCGGGAGTGGTGAGCCGCCTCGTACAGGTGCTCGGTCTGATCGACGAGTTCGTCCCAGCTCGTCGCCGGATGGACGTTGACCTCTACGACGCCGGGGTCGGGTGTGATGCGGAAGTGCTGGACACGGGGGTCGCGCGGCGGCTCGTAGCCTTCGAGCATGACAGGCTGTTGGAGGTCTTCGGCGGTCGCCTCGATTGCCGCAACGATCTCGAGGTAATCCTCAAGGCTTTCGGTCGGCGGCATGAAGATGTAAAGGACGCCGTTACGTGCTTCCGCGCACATGGCGGTGCGCGAAATCCAGCCGGCGGATTGCTTGAGTTCCGGACGGCGCCCGGTCGATTCCGCCAGCGAGCTCGTGCCACCATGGGCTGGTGCCGTCGAAACACCCCTGCCAGCACCACTGTCGGCACCAACACCGGTCACGACGCCGGTACCGCCGAAACGGCGCAAGGTCGCGCCATCGGGTCGCGATGCGGGCCCGAGCTGGAGCTTGAGCGCAGCATGTGCCGGCAGCGGCGGGTAGTAATCGAAGGGGTCAGGCTGATGAATGACAGGGCGATCACCCGCCACGGCCCAAGGCTGCGAGTCGAGGGGCAGACGGTAGCCCATGGGCGAGTCGCCGGGGAACAGATAGCAGCGCTCGCTGCGCAGGAACCATGGCCCGGTCTGCCATTCGCCTGAAACCGCATTGCGCGTGATCGGGAAGGCATAGCCGCAGACCTTGGCCAGGCCCTGCGTGAATACCTTCATCAGGCGCTCGCGTTCCATTTCGTCGTCGATCCGTGAGTCGAACGGGTCAACGTTTGCCGGCAGGCGACGCTCGCGCCACATGTAATAGAACACATCTTCGTAGGCGGGGAAGACGTACTCGGGTGCAAGGCCGAGCTTGTTGGCGACACTGCGCAGGAAGGTGCCGGCGATGACATCGTCTGCGGTGCCGGGCTTGCTTTCGTCGGCAATCAGATCGGGGCGCGACCACATCGGTTCGCCATCCTTGCGCCAGTAGCAGTTCAGCGACCAGCGCGGTAGTTGCTCACCCGGATACCACTTGCCCTGCCCAAAGTGCACCAGCCCGTTCGGGCCGTACTTGTTGCGCAGGCGGTGATACAGGTCAGTCGACAGCCGTTTCTTGTCCGGGCCCATGGCCGCGGTGTTCCATTCGTCGCCTTCGGCGTCATCCACCGAAACAAAGGTGGGTTCGCCACCCTGGGTGAGGCGCACGTCGTGCTCGTTGAGCTCGCCGTCGATTGCATGTCCGAGGCGAACGATTTCGTCCCACTGCTCTTCGGTGTAGGGCTTGGTAACGCGAGGCGCTTCCCAGATCCGGGTGACCTTCATTTCGTGCTCGAAGGTGACCTCGCACTTCTCGAGTGCGCCGGTGATGGGCGCAGCGGACGTAGGGTCGGGCGAGCAGGCGAGGGGAATGTGGCCTTCGCCGGCGAACAGGCCCGAGGTCGGATCAAGGCCGATCCAGCCTGCGCCGGGCAGATAGACCTCGCACCATGCATGCAGGTCGGTGAAATCCTGCTCCGGTCCGCTCGGGCCGTCCAGCGACTTGACGTCGGCAGTGAGCTGAATAAGGTAGCCGGACACGAAACGCGCAGCGAGGCCGAGGTGGCGCATCAACTGCACGAGCAGCCATGCCGAGTCGCGGCACGAGCCGGACTTCTTGACCAATGTTTCTTCCGGGGTCTGTACGCCGGGTTCGAGGCGAATCAGATAGCCGATGTGGGAGTACAGGTCGCTATTGACCTTGACCAGGAAGTCGACACTGCGGCGTTCGGTGAGGTCGATCGTCTCCAGGTACTCCTCGAACTTAGGCGTCAGCGGAAGTTTGAGCAGGTAGGGCGCAAGCTCGTGGTTCTGCGATGCTTCGTACTTGAACGGGAAGTTTTCCGCATAGGGCTCAAGAAAGAAGGCAAAGGGGTTGATCACCGACATCTCGGCGACGAGGTCAACCTGGACCTTGAAGTGGTCGGTTGGCTTCTCGAACACGAGCCGGGCAAGGTAGTTCGACTGGGGATCCTGCTGCCAGTTGATGAAGTGATCTTCGGGAAGCACCCGAAGCGAATACGAAAGTATGCTGGTCCGGCTATGTGGCGCGGGACGCAGACGGACAACTTGCGGGCCAAGGTTGATCGGGCGATCGTAGTGATAGGTGGTGACGTGAGACAGCGCCACATGAATCGACATGGATGCTTCCTTTTCGCTGGCAGAATGTTCTGTGTTGGAGCAATTCCCGCGCCATGTGAAAACGCTCGGATTTGGCGGGAAATGTACGATTTATGCACCATTTCCGGGCGCGCCCATTTTTGGGGCGCACCCGAATTGGTTTGACTTGCTCTATTGTGCCCTTTTCACGCTGCGCGGCAATGACGGATAACCTGTAATACACTGAAAGCAACACAGCGCAAAGACAGGCCTTAGCCATCGCCAGATCATGAGTGTCATTGACCGAGTTCGTCCAGCCCATTCCCGCCTGAAGGCCATTCGTCGCGATATCCATGCTCACCCCGAGCTCGCCTTCATGGAGCACCGGACCGCATCGGTCGTGGTCAAGGAGCTCGAAACGGCGGGAATCGAGGTGCACCAGGGTATTGGCGGTACCGGCGTGGTCGGCGTGATTCGCGCCGGTCGCAGTCTGCGCGCCATCGGCCTTCGCGCCGACATGGACGCGCTCTCCATCACCGAGCGTAATACCTTCGAGCACCGCTCGACGCACGAAGGCTGCATGCACGCCTGCGGTCATGATGGCCATACCACAATGCTGCTCGGAGCCGCGCAGGTGCTCGCCGAGCACAAAGGCTTCGATGGCACGGTCTACCTGATCTTCCAGCCTGCAGAAGAGGGCGAGGGCGGCGGTCGCGTCATGATCGAGGATGGTCTGTTCGAGCGCTTCCCGATGGAATCCGTTTTCGGCATGCACAACTGGCCCGGCATCCCGGCAGGGCAGTTTGCAGTGCATGCGGGGCCGGTGATGGCAAGCGCCGATCGCTTCGATATCCGCATTCTCGGCACCGGCGCCCATGCCGCGATGCCCCACCTTGGCGCCGACCCGGTCGCGGCCGGTGCCGCGCTGGTGCAGGCAATCCAGACCATCGTGTCGCGCACGCTGGACCCGGCGGATGCTGCCGTCGTGTCGGTGACGCAGTTTCACGCCGGAGAAGCCTACAACGTGATTCCGGATCGCGCCGAGCTTTCCGGTACCGTGCGCGCGTTCTCCGAGCTCGTGCAACAACGTATCGAACAGCGCCTGGGAGAACTCTGCGTGGGCATTGGCGAGGCCTTTGGCGTGCGTGTCGATTTCGAGTACCGCCGGGGCTATCCCCCGACAATCAACACCCCGTCCGAAGCGGCGCTGTGCGTGGAAACCGCAGCCAGCCTGGTGGGCGCAGACAAGGTCGACACAACTGCAAGGCCGAGCATGGGGGCAGAGGATTTCTCCTACTTCCTGCAGCGCAAGCCCGGCGCCTATGTCTGGATCGGCAATGGACCGGGGGAGGGCGGCTGCATGCTGCACAACCCGAATTACGACTTCAACGACGAGATTCTTCCCGTCGGCGTGGCCTACTGGGTGGAACTGGTCAAGCGCCTGCTACCGGCCGGGAAGTGAGCCACGTATTGAACCGATTCACCGCGGGACCGTCCATCTCCGCATTATGTCCCGTTAGCAGCTCATGAACACTCTCCGTCTTGCCTTTCGCATGATGCGCCGCGACTTCCGTGCCGGCGAACTGCATTTGCTGGGTCTTGCCATCATCATCGCCGTCGCCAGCCTGACCAGCGTCGGTTTTCTCGCCGACCGGGTCGGGCGTGGGCTCGACCGCGAAGCTAACCAACTGCTTGGCGGCGATCTGCTGCTGCGGGCTGATCAACCGTGGCCGGATTCGTTTGCGGACGAGGCGCGTCAGCGCGGACTGCGCGTGGCGTCTACCGTTCTGTTCACCAGCATGGCCAGTACCGAGGACGATGCGGTGCTGGCCGGCGTCAAGGTGGTTGAGGACGGCTATCCGCTGCGTGGTTCCGTGCGTCTCGCGCCCGGGCCGAACCAGCCCGACGCCGAGGCAGGGCGGTCGCCGGCGCCAGGAGAAGTATGGCTGGACGAACGGCTTTTCGCGCAGCTTGGGCTGAAGACGGGAGATGCCGTCAGTCTCGGCCTGCAGACGTTCCGGGTCGGCGGCATGATCAGCTTCGAGTCCGATCGCGGCGCCAACTTCTTCAGTCTGCTGCCGCGGGCCATCTTCAATCTCTCCGATCTTGCGGACACCGGCCTGATCACGGCCGGCAGCCGTGCGAACTGGCGGCTTCATCTGGCGGGCACCCCCGAAGCCGTGATTGCATACGAGCAGTGGGCGCGGAGCGCGCTGGGGCGCGGTCAATCGGTTGAGACCATCGAGAATGCCCGCCCCGAGGTTCGCGCCGCGCTCGATCAGGCACAGCGCTTTCTGCGGCTGGCCGCCTTGCTGGCGGTGATTCTGGCAGCGGTTGCAGTCGGGCTGTCGGCTCGGCGGTTCATGCAGCGCCACCTCGACGCGTGCGCCGTCATGCGCTGTCTCGGCGCACGCCAGGCGCAAGTGCTGGGAATTGTCATCGGCGAGTTTCTGATTTTCGGTCTGGTCGCTGCCGCGCTTGGCAGCGCACTGGGTTGGAGCGTGCAGTGGGGGCTCGGGAGCGGGTTGCGTGAGGTGCTGGCTACCGAACTGCCCGCGCCGTCAATGCTGCCGCTCGCGCATGGTCTGCTGGTCGGTATGGCGCTCCTTATCGGCTTCGTGCTGCCGCAGTTGCTTCGCCTCGGGGCGGTGCCGACGCTGCGGGTTCTGCGACGTGAATTCTCCTCGGCAGAGCCACTCAGCAACAGCGCATGGGGGCTCGGTTTGCTGGTCCTGCTGGGGCTGATCTTCTGGATTGCTGCCGATGTCCGGCTCGGGGTCGCCGTGGCGGGCGGCTTTGCGGTGGCGCTTGGCGTGTTTGCCCTTGCCGGCTGGTTCGTGCTGCATCTCGCCACCCGGTTCAAGGGGCGGGGCAGTCTGAGGGGCGGTGGCTGGCGATACGGGATTGCTGCACTCGGGCGACGCATGGTGCCGAGCGTGATTCAGGTCGCTGCGCTTGGCCTGGGGATGACGGCCTTGCTGTTGCTGACCCTTGTCCGTGGCGACCTGCTGAGCGACTGGCGCAGCATGACGCCGGCCGATGCGCCCAACCGGTTCGTGATCAATATTCAGCCCGACCAGCGCACAGCGCTGGAAGACTTCTTTGTCGCTGAAGGTCTTGCGCGGCCCGGGGTCGAGCCGATGATCCGTGGCCGCATGCTTGCCATCAATGGCGAGGCGGTAAAGCCGGACAGCTTCGAGGACACCCGTACGCGCCGGCTCGCTGCGCGAGAATTCAATCTGTCCTATTCGAGTGCGCTGCCCGAGGGAAACGAGATCATCGACGGACAGTGGCATGGCGCGGGCGAAACTGCGCAGTTTTCCGTGGAGAAGGGGCTCGCCGAAACCTTTGGCATCAAGCTGGGCGACAGCGTGCGCTTCGAGGTGGCCGGTCAGCAGGTCGAAGCACCGGTGACCAGTGTGCGCGAGCTGAACTGGGATTCGATGCGGGTGAACTTTTTCTTCATTGCGTCCGAAGGGCTGCTGGAAAACTATCCGGCAAGCCTGATCACCAGTTTCCACCTCCCACTGGAGCAGCATGACTTCACCACGCGCCTGGTGGCGGCCTTCCCCAATCTGTCGGTAATCGACATTGGTGCGGTGCTCACCCAGGTCAAGACCATGACCGACAAGCTGATTCTGATCGTGCAGTTCGTATTCGGCTTTGCAGTGGTGGCAGGGCTGGTGGTGCTGTATGCGGCTCTGCAGTCGACCCATGACGAGCGTGAATTCGAACTCGCCATGCTGCGCACGCTCGGCGCACGAAATCGCCAGGTGCGGCAGGCCTTGAGCGCCGAGTTCATTGCGCTCGGCGGCGTGGCCGGTGTGCTGGCCGGTATCGGTGCAACGGCGATCGGGTGGGCGCTTGCGCACTTCGTGTTCAGGATGGACTACATCCCTTCAGGCTGGCCCTTGCTGCTGTCGAGCCTTGCAGGGGCGGCAGGGGTAATGCTTGGAGGATGGGTCGGCACCCGCGGCCTGCTGTCGCGCCCCCCGCTGGCGAGCCTGAGGGCATTGGGTTGAAATGATGCAGATATTCAGTAATGCCGAGCTTGTCCTGGTCGGGATGCTCGCGCTGGTGCTCGTGCTCCTGCTCTGGGTCGTGATGCGCACCGGTCGCCTGGAGCGCGACGTTCAATCTAAGCTCGGGGAACGCCTGGACCAGCAGCTTGCAGCACAGCATCGCGATCTGCTGCGTGACCTTCACGATGGCCTGACCCGGCAGACCGACCGCATCGGCGATCACGCCCGCGCCGACAGGGAGATCCTGCAACGCGGCCTGGGTGCGGCCTCAGTGCAGCTTTCGCGCAGTATCGAAGCGCTGACACACAGCGTCGATGGCCGCCTGCAGACGCTTGCCGGGCAGGTGAACGAGCGTCTCGACGAGGGTTTCCGCAAGACCAACGACACCTTTGCCAGCGTCATGTCCCGCCTCGCCACCATCGACGAGGCGCAGAAGAAGATCGACGGCCTCACCACGAACGTGGTCAGCCTTCAGGAACTCCTGGGCGACAAGAAGGCGCGCGGGGCGTTCGGTGAAGTACAGCTCGAAGCCCTGGTGCGCAATTCGCTCCCGCCCGACGCGTTCGAATTTCAATCGACCCTGCCCAACAACACCCGGGCCGACTGTGTGCTCAAGCTGCCCGAGCCAACCGGGATGGTGGCCGTGGATGCGAAGTTCCCGCTGGAGAACTATCACCGCATGTTCGACAGCAGTCTCGCGGAACTCGATCGCAAGGCCGCGCAGATGGCCTTCCGGGCCGACGTGCGGCGCCATGTGGATGCAATCGCAGGCAAGTACATCCTGCCCGGGGTGACGTCCGATGGTGCGGTGATGTTCCTGCCCGCCGAGGCCGTGTTCGCCGAACTGCACGCCTATCATCCCGAGGTGATTGCCTATGCACAGGGCAAGCGGGTCTGGATCGTGTCACCCACCACGCTGATGGCGGTGCTCAACACGGCGCGTGCGGTGCTCAAGGATGTCGAGACGCGCAAGCAGATCCACGTCATCCAGGATGCGCTGGGCAAGCTGGCCAAGGATTTTCACCGCTTTGACGAGCGCATGAATGCGCTTGCGCGGCACATCGATCAGGCCAGCAAGGACGTGCAGGACGTGCAGACCTCGAGTCGCAAGATCACCGCGCACTTCCAGAAAATCGAATCGGCGCGCCTCGACGAAATCGACGAGTTCGACCGCCTGCCCGAAACAGCAGCTCAGCCGCCGATATAGGACATTTCGATCTTGGGGCGCGAGGCCGTGGCCGCGGTGCGGATCTCTGAGTAGCGGTCGTCGCGCTGTGTCCACACCCCGGCAATCGCGGCATCGAGCCGACGGTCGTCCGCGCCGCTGCGAAGCAGGTCACGCAGATCGTGTCCCTGCTGCGCGAAAAGGCAGGTGTAGAGCTTGCCTTCGGTTGATAGCCGGATGCGGGTACAGGTGCTGCAGAACGCCTGGGTGACCGACGAAATGACGCCGATCTCGCCGCCGCCGTCCCGATAGCGCCAGCGCTCGGCGACTTCGCCCTCGTAATTGGGGTCGATGGGCTCGAGCGGGAAGTGCGTGCCAATGCGCTCGATGACCTCGCGCGACGGCAGCACTTCATCCATCTTCCAGCCGTTGCTGGCACCAACGTCCATGAATTCGATGAAGCGCAGGATGTGGCCACTGTTGCGGAAGTGCCCGGCCATCGGAACGATGTCCTGATCGTTGCTGCCGCGCTTGACCACCATGTTGACCTTGATTGCGTCAAAACCCGCGGACTTCGCCGCATCGATGCCCTCAAGGACACGTGCCACCGGATAGTCGGCATCGTTCATGCTGCGGAAGAGCTGATCGTCGAGCGCATCCAGGCTCACCGTTACGCGATGCAGGCCCGCGTCGCGCAAGGTCTGCGCCAGTTTCGGGAGGAGCACGCCATTGGTGGTCAGCGTGATCTCGACGTCGTCCAGCTTCGCAAGCATGCCGATCAGGCGCTCGATGTCCTTGCGCAGAAGGGGCTCGCCACCGGTGATGCGGATCTTGCGTACGCCACGTTCGACGAAAAGCCGGGCCACACGGTAGATCTCTTCAAAGCTCAGCAGTTGTGTCCGCGGCAGGAAGGGGTAGTCCTTGTCGAAGACCTCACGCGGCATGCAGTACACACAGCGGAAATTGCAGCGATCGGTTACCGAGATCCGCAGGTCACGCACGTTCCGGCCGCGACGGTCAAACAGCGGGCCGTCCTGAACCGATGCGGGTTCAGGCAGGGGAAGCGAAGCAGTGTTGTGGATCGGGATGACTTTCATGGTGGGGTACGCAGGTTTTTGACTTTCGACTGATCCTGCAGCCGACTGTTCCACAGTGCCTTGTCCGTGGTCAAGTAAGTAAAAGCACTTCGTTTGTTGTGGTTAATACGGATAGCGCAGCCCAAATTGGGGCGTAATTCGTGAAAACCCTCACGGCGACACTGATTCAGCCACATTAAACCCTGCCAGCATCTATGTCTTTAGGCATAATAAACAACGTAAACGACAGAAACCATATTTTGAAACGGCCACTGGACGTGGCTGCATTTGAAAGCAATAGGAGTTGTACCTTGAACGCACGGTGCGGCAATCTGCCGCGAAAAACTGACACCACCGCCCTTTTCGACCGGTTTCCCCACTTGCAGGGCATTGACCTGATCTGGGGTACAAGGGAGTGTCGCCAGTACATTTCGAACCTGATGACCGATACGCGTGGTGGAAAGCGCCAGGGATTCCCCGCTGAGCATGCCATGACCATCATGCGTTTGCTGATGGAACACGACAATCTGTATCCGCAGTTCGAGAACGAGCCCATCGATCTGCGCTGGGGTGACGGTCCTATGCGGCGTACTGGCGGACGCTGATTCCCGTCTCAGGCTTGCCCGCAGGCGCAACAGAGGTAAAGATGTAGGGTGCCCGGTCGTCGCGATCGGGCCAGTCACCTTCGTTTCGGCTTCCGGAGAACAAGAACATGGCCGATATTGCGCCTCTGTCCGCTGCCCAGCTGCGGGCCTGCTGCAGCCCCGATCAATTCTCCTTCGAGACCACCGCCACGCTCGATGACCATCCCGGCGATCTGGGACAGGCCCGGGCGATGGAGGCGCTTCAGTTCGGGCTCTCGATGGGGCATACCGATTATCACGTCTTCGTCCTGGGTGAAGCCGGCAGTGGCAAGCATGCCACCACCTTTCGCCTCCTGCGCGAGCGCGCGGCGACGGAGCCTGTGCCACCGGATCTGTGCTACCTCCACAATTTTGACGAACCGCTCCATCCGCGCCTGTTGACCTTGCCCGCCGGGCGGGGCACGGCCCTCAGGGCGGAGATGCAGACCTTCATCCGCGACCTGGGTCCCGCGATCGAGGGCGCGCTTGGCAGCGACCCTCATACCGAGCGTATCGAGGCCTTGCAGGCAGCGCACAAGAGCCGTGAGGACACGGCTTTGCGCGAGCTTGGGCAACAGTGCAATGCGGAAGGTATCTCGCTGCTGCAGACACCGGACGGTTTCGTGTTTGCGCCCTCGGCCGAAGAGGGGGTGATGGCCCCCGAAGTGTTCGACGCCTTGCCCGATAGCGAACGCGAGGCCATCGAGTCGCGCGTCGCGGAATGGAGCGACCGGCTTGAGGATCTGCTCAATGAATTCCCCGGCTGGCGCAAGAGCCTGCGCGAGGCGCTGGTCCGGGCGGAAAACGAAGCCCTGACGCCTGCAGTATCGCACCTGATGCGCGACATGCGGGCGCGTCATGCCGACTTGCCGGAGGTGCTCGCCTTCTTCGATGCAGTGGTCAAGGATGTGCTCGACTACGCGGTGGATGGCATCGTCCTCGATGAGGACGACGATGACGCGGATACGGACGACAGCGGTCGCTTCAGCCGCTACCAGGTCAAGCTGCTGGTCGATCACTCCGCGTCGACGGGTGCGCCGATCGTGTTCGAGAACAATCCGGGCTATGGAAACCTGATCGGGCGCGTCGAACACGTCGTGCAGCAAGGGGCGCAGGTCAGTCACTTCAACCTGATCCGTGCTGGTGCGCTGCACCGCGCGAACGGCGGCTATCTCGTCGTGGACGCCGAGCGTCTGCTGACCCAGCCCTTTGCGTGGGAAGGACTCAAGCGCACCCTGCGCTCGAGCGAGATCCGCATCGAGCCACCTGCCGAGGCGCAGGGCTGGAGTGGATCGCTTACGCTCGAACCGCAAGCCGTGCCGTGTGGGCTGAAAGTGGTGATGATCGGCGACCGCGATCTGTACTACACCCTGATGGAGCACGACCCCGACTTCGCTGAACTGTTCAAGGTGGCTGCGGACTTTGACGACGACCTGCCGCGCTCGCCGGAGAACGAGCAACAGTATGCCCGCCTTCTGGCGATGCTCGCGCGCAGTGCCAAGCTCTTGCCGCTGCATCGCAGCGCCGTTGCGCGCCTGGTGGAGGAGGGGGCCCGCATTGCCGAAGATGCGGCGCGCCTGTCCCTGCAGACCCGCCTTCTCGCCGACCTGATGCGCGAGGCGGATCACTTTGCCCGACTCGCCCAATGCGAGCGCGTCGAGCGCGGGCATATCGAAGCTGCGCTTGCAGCCCGGGCACGGCGAAGCAACCGCTATCCGACGCGCGTCAGAGAGGCCATGCTTGATGGCACCACACTGATTGCCACCAGCGGCACCCGGGCGGGCCAGATCAACGGTCTCGTGGTGATCGAACTCGCCGGCGAGCGTTTCGGACATCCGATGAGAATCTCGGCAACGGTTCGGCTCGGTGAAGGTGATGTGGTCGATATCGAACGCGAAGCCGAACTGGGGGGGGCCATCCACTCCAAGGGCGTGCTGATCCTTTCGGCCTTCCTCGCGGCCCGCTATGCGCGCCATCAGCCGCTGTCGCTGTCTGCCAGCCTGGTGTTCGAGCAGTCGTATGCGCCGGTCGAGGGCGATTCCGCTTCCCTGGCCGAGTTGTGCGCCCTGCTGTCCTCGCTTACTCAGTTGCCGATAGAGCAGCGCCTTGCGATCACCGGCTCGGTGAACCAGTTCGGTGAGGTCCAGGTGATCGGCGGCGTGAATGAAAAGATCGAAGGCTTCTTCGATCTGTGCTCCGCGCGAGGGCTTGATGGCACTCAGGGCGTGGTGATTCCGGCGGTCAGCGTGCGTCACCTGATGCTTCGCGAGGACGTGGTCGAGGCTGCCCGTGAGGGCCGTTTCCACATCTACCCCGTAAACACGGTCGACGAGGCAATGGAAGTGCTCACCGGCGTTCCTGCAGGCGAGCCGGATTCCAAGGGCGTGATGCCGCGCGGTTCGCTCAATCACAAGGTTGCCAGCGTGCTTGCGGACATGACGGCCGCCCGCCATGCCTACGCCGATGGTGATGGCGACGGACGTCGCCGGCGCCGCGGCACGCACTGACGGGACGTGCCCCGGTCGGAGAGATCGGGGCACAATCGGCGGTGTCCGTAGTGTGAGGCCAGGCAGGAGCTGAAAACGGCTCCAAGTCCCGTCGTGGCGTGCCGTGCGCGCTGCGCGCGGGGTGCGAACAAGCCCGTGTGCGCCGGGTAAAGCGTGCTTGCCAGGCCCGAGTAAGGCATCATGGCGCGCTTCGATTGCTTAACCGGCGCAAAAGGCGTTTCCATGTACCCGATTCTTGATATTGACGCCCAGTTGTTGCTGGCCACCCTGTTTGCTGCAAAAAGAAAGCCGACCGAACTGGTCGGGATCGTGACCGCAGCCGAGTTGCTCGACTGCCCGATCAACTCCACCAACCTGTGGGCGGAGTCCTTTCGCCGCCTTGCCACGCACGGCCTGATCGTTGCGGACGGCGAGCTCTACGCGCTGACCCCGGCCGCCGAGGCGATGGCAGAAGGTCTGCCAAAGAAGGCGGATATCTCGGAGCGTGTGTTCCTGGTCCGGGAGAAGCTTTCCGCCTATACGCCCGCAGAGAAGAGCCCCTCGATCCCCATGACCGGGGCGCAGTTCGACGAGGCGATTCGCGCTCACAAGGCCATTACGCGGCAGAGCGGCAAGAACCTGCTGATGCCGAAACCCAAGCTGGACGATGATCAGCGCCGTCCTGCACGCAGACCCTTCGGTGCCGGTCGACGCAGGAGCTGAGGCTCACGGCTTCGTTGTCAGATGCAGCGCCCTTCAGGGGCTGCATGGGATGGATCTTCAACCTTAGGCGGACTTCCAGCGCAGAACAATCTGATCTGCGAGTTCAGTCAGCTCAGACGCAACAAGATCGGGCACCGGAACCTCTGCTGCGGGCAGGATTGCATTATGCGGACGCGTAATGAGTGCCCCGCGCCAACCCGCGGCCTGGGCGCCAATCGTATCCCACAGGTGACAGGCAACAAGGCACAGTGCCGAGGTGTCCGCACCCAGCTCCGACGCGACCAGCTGGTAGGTTTCCGGGGCTGGCTTGAACTTTCTGACCGACTCGACGCTGAACGAACGCTCGAAGAATGGCGCAATCCCGGCGCGCTCAAGCGGGGTGGGCGACGATGCGCTTGCCGAGTTCGTCAGCGTTACCATCCGGAAGCCCGCATCGCGCATCCGCGTGAGCGCAGGTACGACGTCCGGATGGGCTGGCATCTCATTCATTCTCGTCTTGAGCTCGCTGATGTCGGCGTCGGCAAGCGTCACGCCACGGGTGGTCGCCACCATGCGCAGGCTGCCCACTGCGAGCGCCCCGAAGGGCGTGTAGAGCCCCGATAGCGTCATCGTCTGTGAGTACAGGATCAGTTGTGCAAACAACTCCCGCAGAACGAACGCGTCACCAAAGACACGTTCGAAAAGGGGCTCGAGCGTCGTGATGTCGAGAAGGGTCTCGTTCACGTCGAATACGATGATTGAAACCGGCAAGTCCTTGTCCATGGAGCATCCTTTCTCGAAGCGCCTGCTGTCTTGTCTGTGCCTTGATGGCACGACCTGGACCGACAGGCCTGGTGAGCACGAAAGTTCATTCTAGTCCCGTACGCCACGGGGTGTGCCTGATCAGCCGTTCAGTCATGTCGCGGCAAAAGAGGCGGATCGAGCGGCCAAGGCCGCCGCCTGCAACGCGCGCGGTGGAGGAGTGCGTGGGAGATTGAAGGATCTCGCAGTGGTTCTGCCCGATTGCCAGCGTTCCACCCTTGTACGTTGAATGTCTTACGAAGCGGCAAATGATCGCTTGCTCGCTTCATCGCATCCGCCCGCACCCGAACCCGAACCCCAATGCTCGCTCAAATAGCTCACAAATGTGGAAATCCGGGCCGACAGCGCTGTGTTCCGGTAGTACACGGCGTTGATCGGCTGGCGCACCTCCAGCGTTCGGGTCGGGAACAACTGCACCAAGCGTCCTTCGGTTCGGTCGCAATGGGTCATGAAGTCCGCCAAACAGACGATTCCTGCGCCCTCAAGTGCCAGCTGGCGCAGGGTTTCACCGCTGGAGGCTGCAATGGTGGGGGTGATACGCAGCGGCAGGTCGTCCTGTGCGGGTAACGGCCATTCATTGAGTGCCGCCGGCTGTGTGAAGCCCAGCAGGACATGCTGAGCGAGGTCACCGGTGCTGCGCGGCCGACCGTGCTGTTCAAGATAGGAAGGCGCTGCCAGCACGCGCAGACGGCAGCTGCCGATAGGCCGTGCATGCAGCGTTGAATCCTTGAGCCTTCCGATGCGGATGGCAACGTCGGTGCGCTGCTCCAGCAGGTCGATCAAGCCTTCGTTGCTGGTTAGCTCCAGCGTCACTTCCGGATAGCGCTCACGGTAGCCGGAAATCAACGGAACAACACCGTGGAGCATGAAAGGCGTGGCGGCATCTACACGCAGGCGTCCAGCCGGCCGTTCGCGGCGAATCGAAAGATCTTCTTCGGCGCCCTCAACGCAGGCGACGATCTCTTTCGCACGGTCGAGAAAAATGGTGCCTTCCTCAGTCAGCTCCAGACGTCGCGTGGTGCGGCGAAGGAGTGTCGTGTTCAGCTTGTGCTCCAGCCGCCCCAGGGTTCGGCTGACCGCCGATACGGTCAGCCCCAGATGGTCGGCCGCACGCGACAGCGCACCCGCATCGACCACCGCGATCAAAGTCCGCATTTCATCCAGGGTTGTCTTCATTGTTGATATAAACGCAAATATGTTTTCAATACTATGGACTTTATAGCATAAGTGATTTCACCCACCATCGCATCCTTTCAACGCTCAACACAAGGATGCAAGCATGCCAATCGCGCTATTCGCGCTGACTATCAGCGCTTTTGCCATCGGGACGACAGAGTTCGTCATCGTTGGCCTGATCCCGACCATCGCTGCTGACCTGTCCGTCAGCCTGCCGTCAGCCGGGCTTCTCGTCAGCCTCTATGCGCTCGGCGTCGCGGTCGGTGCTCCGGTGCTCACCGCCTTGACGGGCAAGGTGCCACGCAAGGCGCTGCTTCTCGCCCTGATGGCACTGTTCACGGCGGGCAACCTGGTCGCCTGGCAATCACCAGGTTACGAGTCCCTGATCGTGGCGCGCATCCTGACCGGACTGGCCCACGGCGTCTTCTTCTCGATCGGGTCGATCATCGCGGCGAGCGTGGTGCCCAAGGAGAAGGCCGCAAGTGCCATCGCGATCATGTTCACTGGCCTGACTGTGGCCTTGGTGACGGGTGTGCCGATGGGCACGTTCATCGGTCAGCACTTTGGCTGGCGCGCCACGTTTCTCGCCGTCGCAGCCCTGGGTGTGATCGCGTTCATGGGAAGCCTGATCTTCGTCCCCAGGAACGTACCGCACAGCAAGCCGGCTACGCTTCGTCAGCAGATCGGCGTGCTGGCACAGCCCCGGTTACTCCTCGTCTACGCGATGACCGCCGTGGGCTACGGCGGTTCGTTCATCGCCTTCACGTTCCTGGCTCCGATTCTTGAGCAGATAACGGGTTATTCAGCCAGCGCGGTTGGCGGGGTCATGCTGGCTTATGGCGTCTCGGTTGCGGCTGGCAATCTGTGGGGCGGCAAACTTGCAGATCGGAGCGGGCCGATCCCGGCGCTGAAACTCATTTTCCTGTTGCTCGCTGTCGTGCTGGCAGTTCTGAGCATCACCGCTCCGAATCGCTGGTTGATGCTTGTCACCGTACTGGCGTGGGGTGGTGTTGCCTTCGGCAATGTGCCGGGTCTTCAAGTCTATGTGGTCAAGCAGGCGCAACGCTTTGCTCCCCAGGCCGTGGATGTGGCTTCGGGCCTGAACATCGCAGCCTTCAACGTCGGCATTGCGGCTGGCGCCTGGGTGGGCGGCTTGATCGTGACCCACGTTGGCCTGATCCACACTGCATGGGTTGGCGCGCTGGTGGTACTCGTCGCATTGTTCCTGACAGTTTGGGCCGGGAGGCTGGATCGGCGCGATGCAGAGATCGAACTGTCGGCCGGTATTGCGCCAGTCACGCCGTGAGGGGGCAGCAGGCACTGGCTGAGTTACCAAGAAGGAGTTTGAAGGGCAGGTGTCATGCACTGACTTGCCCAAATTGATCTGACCTGTGAGAGCAACATGATGCGCGTGAACGCACTTGAAAGATTGACAACGGAAGGCTTCAGCGTCGGTGTCGAGTTGCCGCTTGATAGCGATTGGTCAATAGCGGGCGAACAGCTCCGACGTGGGGCGGGCCGTCCATTCGGCGTTCCGGATGTTTCGCTCCACGCTGACCTGGCCAAGCTGGCGGACCGCCTGGGCTTCCGTGCACTGTGGGTACGAGACGTGCCCGTGTATGACCCGAGCTTCGGTGATGCGGCCCAGGTGTTCGAGTTATTCACCTACCTTGGATACCTTGCAGCCGCAACCGAGCGCATCCTGCTCGGAACCGCCGCCGTGGTCCTCCCAATCCGTGAACCGATCTTGACCATGAAGTCCGCAGCCAGCGTGGAATACCTCAGCAACGGCCGATTGATTCTGGGCGTAGCCAGCGGTGATCGCCCGGTCGAGTACCCTCTGTTCGGGCGGGACTTTGAAACTCGTGGCGCGGTCTTTCGCGAGCAAGTGGCAATGCTTCGGCAGTGGCACTGCACGAAACTGCCAGATGGCGTCGAGGTCTTGCCGCGCCCGCAGGCGCCGTTGCCATTGCTCGTGGCTGGTCTGGCACAGCAGGCACCTGATTGGGTGGGGCAGCACATGGACGGGTGGCTAGCCTATCCGGGCACGCCCGAAGACCACGCGCGCCGAGTTGGCATGTGGCGCAAGGTCGCTGGTGATAAACCTTACCTCAGCTTCATTCACCTCGACTTGACTGAAGATCCCGGTGCCTTGGCCCAGCGTCACCGCTTTGGCATGCGCGTGGGTCGCAATGGACTGATCGAGGAACTGCACGCCATGCGTGCGGCAGGTGTCCAGCATATCGGGCTTCAGTTTCGGCGAAACCAGCGGCCTCTGAAAGAGACCTTGCAGGAAATCGGCGAGTTTGTGCTGCCATGTTTTCATGCAGAGCCCATTGCGCAGCCGTAACGGGCATTACCAGATCCTTGTGCGTACGTGCGTTGCCATGTCGCATTTTCCCTAACGTAACGGAGTTCCAACCATGTCCATCCCTCATTTCGGCGTCGGCACCTTTCGACTCAAAGGTCAAACCGCCATCGACTCGGTGAAATCTGCGCTGGAGGTCGGCTACCGTGCAGTCGATACTGCCCAGATCTACGATAACGAGGCCGAAGTCGGCAAAGCCATCGCGGAGTCGGGTGTTCCGCGAGACGAACTGTTCATCACGACCAAGATCTGGATCGACAACCTGTCAGCCCATAAGCTCATACCGAGCCTGCAAGCCAGCCTGCAGAAGCTGCGCACCGATCACGTCGATCTGACCTTGATTCATTGGCCCTCACCGGGCGGGGCCGTGCCGCTCGCCGAATCGCTGCAAGCCCTCCTCGAAGCGCGTGCGCAGGGCATAACCCGCCACATCGGCGTGTCCAACTTCAATACTGCACTGCTGGGAGAGGCAATCGCAGCCATTGGGCGCGAGAATATCGCCACCAATCAGGTGGAAATCAGTCCCTATTTGCAGAACCGCAAGCTGACGGCATTCGCCCGCAAACAGCGCATTCACCTGACCTCGTACATGACGCTTGCCTATGGCAAGGCGGTGCAAGACCCGTTGCTGCGACAGATTGCGCACAAACACGGTGCAACGCCGGCGCAGGTGGCCCTGGCATGGGCGTCGCAGCAAGGTTTTTCGGTTATACCGTCCTCGACCAAGCGGGCCAATCTCGAAAGCAACCTCAGGGCAGGCACAGTGTGCCTCGATGAAGAAGATCTTGCCGCTATCGCAACCCTGGACTGCAACGAGCGGCTCGCCAACCCCGAAGGAATCGCACCGCAGTGGGATTGACCAGATCCCTTCGGCTTCTCCTGAACGAAATGAACAGGGTGCTGGGGAGCTCGGGAATACATGGCCGGATTTTCGACTGCGATTGAACGCTTGCAGTCGGATCACCGGCGTATGCGAACACATGGCCCGCTGCATTCCGTTCCTGCGTGCGTGAGGACTGCAAGGTCAGCGCAGGGCCTGTCGGGGGAGGTGCCGATTGAACTGTTCGAAAAACCGTACGAGCGCGAACTGACGCTAAAACAGGCTGGCTGTGCAAACTGAATGGCCCCGGGTTCTCTGAACATCTTCGTTGCGTCACAGCTTGAGGCTGCGGGATGTCTGGATGCTCCGGGGCAATTTACCTCGTTCGGTCGCCGAACGACGGAAGGCGTAGCCATCTGGGCAATCCTGATGCTGACTTCGCATCCCGTGAACGCAAAAATGCCACCCCGAAGGATGGCATTTTCACTTTGCTTCTGGCTCGCCGAAGGTGACAACTCTGAGAACTGGATCATCCTGATATCAGTTTGATCATGGATAGGGGTTAGGCTGACAATTGTTCACGAGCATGACTTCCATGATGCTGTCGCCGACGCTACGTGAGTCTTGCACCTCAAGATCAAGACCAATCAGCGAAGCCTGCTGTCCCCGCACTCTGCCGGTCTTAGAACTGATTGGAATACAGAGTCACCGCAACATACTTAACTCATAGCCTGCTCCAGAGCCGCCTCCAACGACACGCGCAGGGGCAAACACAGGCGTTTCTCGTTCGACCCCGGTACGAACATAACTGCACCGCACTGGCGTCGCGCGCACCGTTGGGGCGCTCCAGCGCAGGAGTGCATCGACGGGAGGTTCAGCTCTCGTGTTTCGAATCTGGCTTTGCTACAGCCTGAAGACGATCCATGGCGAGCTGCGTATTCAGTTTTCCGGACGCAACGAGGCGAAGAATTCTGTCCGCTTGTGCAGTAGTAATCTCGTGGCGACTGACCGCGACCGTTACAGCATTCTTGAGTTTGCCGAAATCCCCTTGGGGATCGGTATTTGCGCGGACCGTCTTGACCCTCGTATGAAGTCGCTCACCCATTTCGTCACGCAGTTGGTCGTGCTCGGCACCAGAACGGATCAGCTTAGCTATGCCATATGCGGCAACTCCGCCAACTAATCCACAACCCAAGACCCAGCCGATAGGGGTGGCTGTAACAAGAACCCCGCCAAAGACGTTAGCTAGGGTGGTCGATCCAAATAGCGTGGTCGCGCCAGCGGCCCCGGCCAGCGTTCCCGACGCAACAGCCCCCGCCGCAACACCGGCCCCAGTTCCAATCCCAGTTCCCGCCACGCCAACCTTATCGGGTCGCTTAAGTGTACGAATGGCTTCTTCAATCTGGTTCTGCGACGCAGGAAGCTGGGGTTTGGTCATCTTGGTGAGTTCCGTCAATAGGGAGCGGTGCTTATTACCGAGAGGAGGTCCAATGCTCACCGACCGCGTTGAAAACGGCTACAAGGAGGGCGAAAAAATTTGCTGCCGTCTCTACTGCCTCATCCATGCTGGCTGTTGTGACGAAGGAAAATAGTGCTGTCGCCGTTGCTAAGAGGGGGGCCAACAACGGACCAATGAAAGGGATAGCATTAGAAAGAAAAAAGACGGCTCCACCGATCGCGAAGGCTCCAGTGAGCTTGGGGTTGGCACGCAAGAACTCGATAATCTTGGCGACCATGATCTTCCCCACCTGAATCACTTCACTGCCGATTTCTTTCGTAACAGCCCACAGTTCCCTCATGCGGATTAGGATTTCAGGCGCAATGCCTCGCGCCAGTCCATCCACAACCACATCATCGAACGATGGCTCAGACGACTCCGCATTCAGCAGGGTCAGCTCAAGCATCGCTTGCTCGCTGGTGATGACTGAAGTGACCAACATATACCCCCACCATAAGAAGTTTTATTGATACAGGCGAAGAAACGCCAAACGAGAATCCATCAACGCGCCGATCACAGTCAGCGCGACGAGAGGTGCAAGTTGCAGCATCGTAAACCAATGGGGTAGCCCCGAGTTGTGCAAACGCAAGCCCACGAGCAATAGATAACCGAGAACCCCAGAACATGGCAGTCACACTCAAAACGTAATCCCCATGAAGACCATGCACTAACCCAACGACAGGTCACGTCGTTGACTGATGAATTCAGTTTCAGTAGAACTCGCATTGGGACTGGCTCCGCGACGGTACGCGGAACAGCGGCATTGATCAGATCCAGCAGGTTATGATGAAACAGCGACACGGTCGTGAGTCAGGTCCATCACGTCGCCATCCGGTCAACGCATCTGCGCTAAAAGGATGATGCGATCCGAACTCGCTACAAGCGGCGGGCGACCCAGTGGCGGAGACGAGAGCAGTAGGCGGGGGGGTGAGACGGTTCTGCCGTGCTGAATACGGCGCCGAAGGCATCGGAATCCTGTTGGCCGGCCACACGCCGGAACTTTCTCACTGAGGATGGATATAGATGGGCATCGTAAGAATCGTCTTGGCGCTCTTGTTCTGTGTTCTTCTGTACCTGACCGTGAGGCACGTGTATAGAAAAGCGCTCGAGTCGATGAGCTCTCAGTTTCTAAAGCACAAAGCACCAGGTGCGGGTGCGATTCGCGGAAGTGAGACCAGGCTCAGCGTGTCAGCTGTAATAAAAGCGGATGCAGGACCTCGGATAGGAAAAAAAGCTCAGGGAAGGCGATTCATCCTATCGGCATCCATCATCGCTTTTGTGTCGTTAGGCTGGGGTTGGGCGGCATTCCTCGCCTTCGAGAAGTCGGGTGTCGATATAGGGATGGCACTCCTCTTATCACTCTGGGTCTATCCATTCTTAGCCGCGCTTTTCAAGCTAAGGATCAGAGCAGGCATCGCAATGTGGTTGGCGTTCATAAATTTCGGGGTCGCCGCGTTGACCGTACTCGAGATCTCAAGCAGGACAGTCTTCGGATTATTCGACGTAAGTGTCGGATTGGGCGCTTGGACCTATCTCGCAGCATCCATCTTAATGATTGCCGGCATATCAGGTTATTCCCGCGATGAGGCAGAAGCACTGCCTGGCGACAGATCTGTCGACGCCACAAAGAGGTCCGAAGGATGACTCGCACGCCGACCGCAGCCGTTTCGGTTTGATCAGCATGGCCAAGGACGCCGGACCCAGTCCAATGAGCGCCAGGCGAGTGCCTTGATGCGCACCAACTGTCCGGTGCGCAGCCGTTCCAGTGCCCGGCCAGGTCCGCACGGATGCTGGAACCGAGCGCAGCGTCAGTGTGGATGAGCGCAGGTGGAATCGGGCCGTTGCAGGGCTGGATGCGCGCTATCCGGCACAAAAAGCGACACTCGATGGCGTCATCGATCGCCCGGTTCGCGATCCGAAGCAGGAGGCCACGATACCGAGATGCGTTCGCGTGAGATGCGTGGGCCTGCGATGGGACGGCGAGGCACTGATGGCGGAGGCGGGCAGGACACATCCGCGGAGCCATCCCGGCGATCGGACCAGAAATCAACCAGACGCAAAAAAGCCAACCCCGGAGGATTGGCTTTTTTGCTTTGTATGACCCGTCCTACCAGAGGTTGACACCTTTTCGAATCAGAAGAGGAGATGCCAGATGGCCACAGGGGTTAAGAGAACGCAGCGCGATTACACGATGGCTTTTAAGCTGGCCGTCGTGGAGCAGGTGGAAAAAGGCGAGCTGACCTACAGAGAGGCGCAGGCGCGCTATGGGATCCAGGGTCGCTCGACCGTTCTGGTCTGGTTGCGCAAGCATGGTCGCCAGAACTGGGGGTCGGTGGCACACTACGGCGGTATGGCCAAGCCAACTCGCCCCTCGCCAAGCCAGCCCCTGACGCCGGAGCAACGGATCAAGGAGCTGGAAACCCTGCTCAAAGAGTCCGAGGAGAAATCCCGGTTCTTTGAAGCGGTGATCGACGTGCTCAAGAAGGACTACGGGGTGCGCGTCGTAAAAAAGCCTTTGGGCAAGTCCTCGCGCAAGCGTCCGTCGAAGGATTGAGCGTCTCGAGGGCTTGCCGTTACATGGGCGTGAGCCGTCAAGCCCACTACCAGTGGCAGCGCCGAAGAGCGGCCGATGCGCGCAAACACGAGCGCATCGTGGCGCTGGTCAAGCATAGGCGGATGCGTCAGCCTAAAATGGGGACGCGCAAGCTGCACCACCTGATTTCCCCGGCGTTGTGCGCAGAGGGCATCGGTATTGGACGCGATGCACTGTTCGATCTGCTACGCGCCCGTCGCCTGCTGGTGCCGACCCGGCGCGCCTATCACAAGACGACAGACAGCCACCATCGCTTCAGGCGCCATCCGAACCTGCTCAAAGCTGGTCCCGAGCAAGTCCGACCCCAAGGTAGCGAGCAGGTTTGGGTTGCCGACATCACTTACCTGCCCACACGGGACCGCTGCGCTTATCTTAGCTTGGTCACCGATGCGTACTCGCGCAAGATCGTCGGCTACCACGTCCATGACAGCCTGCACGCCGAGCACGTCGCCAAGGCGCTGAAGATGGCGCTCAGGAGGCGACTCACGAGCGGGCCGCTTGTGCACCATTCTGATCGCGGCATTCAGTATTGCTCAAACGAGTACCAGCGCATTCACCGCAAGCATGGACTGAGGTGTTCAATGACCGATGGCTACGACTGCTACCAGAATGCCTTGGCCGAACGCGTCAATGGCATTCTCAAGAACGAACTGCTCCTCCAGGTGCCGCTGGATTTGCACCAAGCGCGTCAGATGGTGGACCAGTCCGTCGCCATCTACAACACCGAGCGCCCGCACTGCTCGCTACAATTGAAAACGCCCGATGAGGTTCATCGGGCGTCGTCTAAAACCAGTCGATAGACTGTTGATCGTCCTAAATTGGTGTCAACGCCATTTAGGACGGGTCAGTATTACTGGCTCCTCGACCTGGGCTCGAACCAGGGACCTACGGATTAACAGTCCGGCGCTCTACCAACTGAGCTATCGAGGAATAAACTCTCGCTGCAACGTTCTTTGGGGGTTTCCCCTGCGGCTGCAAAAACTGCGTGCAACCGCTGCTGAATTCTTCTGGCTCCTCGACCTGGGCTCGAACCAGGGACCTACGGATTAACAGTCCGGCGCTCTACCAACTGAGCTATCGAGGAACAGAGGCGCGCATTGTAGGCTGCGCCTTCTGGTTCGTCAAGAAATAAACTGCATTTTTTTATGCAGTCCGTTTCTCCTTCTTACTTCACGACTGCGGCGATGGCCTTGGCGACGTAACCGATGTTCTTCGTGTTCAGTGCGGCCAGGCAGATACGACCGGTCGACACGGCGTAGATGCCGAAGTCGGTCTTGAGTTGCTCGACCTGTGCAGCAGTCAGCCCGGTGTAGGAGAACATGCCGCGCTGCTTGATGACGAAGGAGAAGTCCTGCGCCACACCAGCCGCCTTGAGCTGTTCTACCAGACTGGTACGCATGTCGCGGATGCGGTCACGCATGCCGGCCAGTTCATCTTCCCACTGCTGACGCAGCTCGGGGGAGTTGAGCACCGCTGCAACCACGGCGCCACCATGGATCGGCGGGTTGGAGTAGTTGGTGCGGATGACGCGCTTGACCTGGGACAGCACGCGGGCGCTTTCTTCCTTGGCGGCGGTGATGATCGACAGTGCGCCCACACGCTCACCGTAGAGCGAGAAGCTCTTGGAGAAGGAGCTGGAGACAAAGAACTGCAGCCCGCTGGCGGAGAAGGCGCGCACAGCGACGGCGTCGGCTTCGATACCGTCGGCAAAGCCCTGGTAGGCCATGTCGAGGAAGGGGATCAGTCCGCGGCTGCGGCAGGCGTCAACCACATCGTTCCACTGGGCGTCGGAGAGATCGGCGCCGGTCGGGTTGTGGCAGCAGGCGTGGAGGATGATGATCGAACCGGCGGGCAGGCTGTTGAGCTTGGCCTTCATGCCTTCGAAATTCACGCCGCGGGTGGCTGCGTCGTAGTACGGATAGGTTTCGACCGGGAAGCCTGCGGATTCGAACAGGGCGCGGTGGTTTTCCCAGCTCGGGTCCGAAATGTACACCGTTGCACCCGGCTGCAGACGCTTCAGGTAGTCGGCGCCGACCTTGAGCGCGCCCGTGCCGCCAAGGGCCTCGATGGTCACGACCTGGCCGTTGGCGATGAGATGCGAGTCCTTGCCGAGCAGCAGGTTCTGAACTGCAGTGTTGTAGGTGGCTGCGCCTTCGATGGGCTGATAGCCGCGCGGCGGCATCGCTTCCAGGCGGGTTTTTTCGGCCGCGCGAACGGCACCCAGCAGCGGAATCTTGCCGTTGTCGTCGTAATACACGCCGACGCCGAGGTTTACCTTCTCAGCACGCGTATCGGCATTGAAGGCCTCGTTGAGACCGAGGATCGGGTCGCGGGGTGCCATTTCGACGGCGGCGAAGATCGATGCAGACATGTTAGCTCCAGTAGCACTTGCGGTTCACGCCCGTCCGGCAGGGAAACTGGCCGTGCCTTGACGCGCGTTTTGGGAAATAATCGTCGTTTGCCCTAGCAGATGCCTCAAGTTCGGGCGTCGGCTGAAACAATCGGAAATTCTAGCATGCAGAGTTCAGACGGTAGCGCCTCAGCGAGCACAACAGACGTTGTCACCTTCGAAGGCAGTCCGTTTCGTCTGCACCGGCCTTTTCCGCCCGCAGGCGATCAGCCGCTCGCGATCGCGAAACTGGTCGAGGGGGTCGAGGACGGGCTGATGTATCAGACCCTGCTCGGGGTGACCGGCTCCGGAAAGACCTACACCATGGCCAACGTCATCGCGCAGATGGGGCGCCCGGCACTGGTACTTGCGCCCAACAAGACGCTTGCTGCGCAGCTCTATGCGGAGTTTCGCGAGTTTCTTCCTGAGAACGCGGTGGAGTATTTCGTCAGCTACTACGATTACTACCAGCCAGAAGCCTATGTGCCGTCGCGCGACCTGTTCATCGAGAAGGATTCGTCGATCAACGAGCACATCGAACAGATGCGTCTGTCGGCCACGAAAAGCCTGATGGAAAGACGCGATGTGGTTATCGTGGCCACCGTGTCCTGCATCTACGGTATCGGCGACCCGGTCGACTATCACGCGATGATCCTGCACCTGCGTGAGGGCGAGAAGGTCGGTCAGCGTGACCTGATTCAGCGGCTGGTGGCCATGCAGTACACGCGCTCCGATATCGATTTCCGTCGTGGCACCTTTCGCGTGCGGGGTGATGTGATCGACGTGTTCCCGTCCGAGAACGCCGAGTTGGCAATCCGCATCGAACTGTTCGACGACGAGGTCGAGCATCTGACCCTGTTTGATCCCCTTACAGGGCACCTGAAGCAGAAGCTCGGGCGTTTCACCGTCTACCCCTCGAGCCACTATGTCACGCCGCGTGAAACGGTGCTGAAGGCGATCGAAGCCATCAAGGACGAGCTCAAGCTTCGCGTCGAGCAGTTCTATGGCGAGAATCAGCTGGTCGAAGCGCAGCGCATCGAGCAGCGCACCCGTTTCGATCTGGAGATGCTGAACGAAATGGGCTTCTGCAAGGGCATCGAGAACTATTCGCGCCACCTTTCCGGACGCAGCCCGGGCGAGCCGCCACCGACGCTGATCGACTATCTGCCACAGGACGCACTGATGTTCATCGACGAGTCGCATGTGTCGATCGGACAGGTGGGGGGCATGTACAAGGGCGATCGATCGCGCAAGGAAAATCTGGTCAATTACGGCTTCAGGCTGCCGTCGGCGCTGGATAACCGTCCGCTCAAGTTCGATGAGTTCGAACGTCTGATGCCGCAGACGATTTTCGTCTCAGCCACGCCTGCCGCGTACGAAGCGGAACACCAGGGGCAGGTGGTGGAGCAGGTCGTGCGCCCAACCGGCCTCATCGACCCCGTGGTCGAGGTTCGTCCGGCCACAACCCAGGTTGACGACCTGCTCAGTCAGATCAAGGCCCGCGTCGCCGTGGGTGAGCGGGTGCTGGTGACCGTGCTGACCAAACGCATGGCCGAGGATCTCACCGACTACCTCAACGAGAACAGCGTCCGCGTGCGATATCTGCACTCGGATATCGATACCGTCGAGCGGGTCGAGATCATTCGCGATCTGCGCCTGGGCGAGTTTGACGTGCTGGTGGGGATCAACCTTCTGCGTGAAGGCCTGGACATTCCCGAGGTGTCGCTCGTGACCATCCTCGACGCGGACAAGGAGGGCTTCCTCCGCTCCGAACGTTCCCTGATCCAGACCATAGGCCGCGCTGCCCGTCATATCCATGGCACGGCCATCCTCTACGCCGACCGGGTCACACGTTCGATGCAGCTTGCGATCGATGAAACCGAGCGCCGGCGGACGAAGCAGATTGCCTTCAACGAGGCAAATGGTATCGTTCCCAAAACCGTCACCAAGCGGATCAAGGACATCATCGACGGAGTCTATTCCGTGGACGATGAGAAAAGGGCTTCGGTTGCAGCCGAAGCACGGGCTGACTATGCGCTGATGGACGAAAAGGCGCTGGCCCGGACAATCAAGAAGCTGGAAAAAGAGATGCAGGAGCACGCTCGCAACCTGGAGTTCGAGAAGGCTGCAGCGGCTCGGGATGAACTGTTCCGCTTGAGGGAGCGGGCGTTTGGTGCTGATCAGCACGGAAACACCTAAAGGGAGAGCATGAAGCGAATTCTTTTTGTATGTTCGGGAAACATCTGCCGTTCGCCCACAGCCGAGGGCATTGCCAGACACTTCATCGAAACATCCGGGCTCGAGTCCGACTTTGAGGTCGACTCGGCGGGCACGCAGGGCTACCACGCGGGTGAGGCGCCGGACCCGCGCGCCATGAAAGCTGCAGCGCAGCGCGGCTACGATCTCTCGGCCCTGCGAGCGCGCAAACTCGAGATTACCGATTTCCAGCAATTCGATCTGCTGCTGGCAATGGACAGAGGGCATCTCGAGTACATGGCGCGCAACTGCCCTGAGGTGTATCAGCCAAAGCTTGCGCTGTTTCTCGAATTCGCACCTGAGCTGGGGGAGGAGGAGGTGCCCGACCCGTACTATGGCGGCGTGAACGGCTTCGAGTTCGTTCTTGATCTGTGTGAGAAAGGCGTCGAACGACTGCTGACTGGCTCGCTGGACAGGCGTTGAGCGCCCTGATTTCTTAGGTTCATAACGAAAAAATGGCCGCCAGGGGATTCCCCTGACGGCCATTTCTGCATCATGCCGCCCGATCGGGCGGCATTGGCGTGCTTACTTCTGCGTTTCTACCTGCTGCAAGGGCTCTTCGACGATGACGACTGGAGCCCTGGGCTTGCGGCCGAGCTGCTGCGGCGCTTCCGGTGCGCCGTTGCCGAAGCTGACCTTCTTGTCCTGACTGGTTTCGATCATGACCAGGCCAGCGTCTTCGAGTACGCCTGCAAGGTCGATCGGTCCCAGCGCTGCAGGAGCCTGTGCCGACGCACTTGCTGCAACCGGAGCAGCTTCCTCGGCGACAGCCGGGGACTCGACTTCGGTCGCCGTGACGATAGCTTCAGCTTCGACGACAGCCGGTGATGCTTCAGGCTCGACCACAGCCGGTGCAACTTCGGCAACAATCGCTGCGACTGCTTCAGGAACTGCTGGCGAAGCCGTTTCCACTGCTGCAGCGGCATCCTCTACGGACGCTTCGACAGCGGCGGGGGCCTCAATCTCGGTCCTTGCCGGTTCGACAGCGGTCTCTTGTGCTTCGACCGGGCTGGCGACTTCGACGACCGGCTCAGCTGCAGCCGTCACGATCGCAGGCGTCTCAACTTCGGCAGCGGGGGCTGCCTCGGTTGCAACTGCGCGCACGGGCATTGGTGCCGGCTCGGCGTTGACCTGGACTTCGACCGGGCTTGCTGTTTCCGAAACCGCGACCGGCAGTTCTGCAGCCGCACTTTCAGCGCCTGCATCGCTCATCGTGGCCGCGGTAGCAGCCACAGCGGCGACCGCTGCGGTCGAGCTGTCAGAAGCGGCGCTGTCGCTGTCGGCAGTTGCCTGCTGATCGACCGTCTCCTGGTTCTCACCCGTGCGGCGGTCACGACGTCCCCTGCTGCGACGACGGCGCTTCTCGGGTACGCCTTCTTCGCCTGCCGGCGCGGTGGTTACGACCGCTTCTGCGACACCTGCCGCGACGATGGCTGCGTTATCGGCCATCTGCTCGGTGCTCGCTTCTGCTGCCTTCGCGTTGTCGTCCTGACGCGGCTGACGCTGACGACCACGACCGCGGCTGCGGCCGCCTTCTTCAGAGCGTTCGCCACGTTCGGTGCGCTCGCCACGTTCCTGACGTTCCTGCGCCTGACGCTGAGGCTTCTCGCGCTCAGTGCTTTCTGCCTTCTCGGCACGTGCACCGTTGCGCGCGTTGCCGCCTTCGCCCTCGGTGCGCTCACCGCGCTGGCCGTCACGACGTCCGTTGCGCCCGCCGCGGCGTTCGCCCCCGCGCTCGCCACGACCACGCGATTCGCGCTTCGGCGTCGTTTCAGCGACAGGTGCCGGTGCGGGTGCCGGGGTCGGCTCGCCGGTCAGCCAGCCGAGGAAGCGTGCAATCAATCCCTTGGCGGGTGCGGCAGCGGCTGCGACGGGTGCGGCTTCAGCACGTGGTGCGATGACCGGTGCCGGTTGCGAGGGCGAGATGCCCTTCACGGCAGCTTCCTGACGCGCAGGCTTGTCGCCTTCCTTGGCGGGCATGCCGATTTCGGCTTCGGTCGGCTGGTGCACCATCTGGTAGCTGGCCAGCGCGATGTCTTCCTGGTTGAGCTGGTCGTGGCGCAGGCGGATAATTTCGTGCGCCGGCGTTTCCATGTGCCGGTTCGGCACAATGATCAGCTGAACCTTGTGGCGATACTCGATGCGTGCGATATCAACCCGCTTCTCGTTAAGCAGGAAGGTGGCGACATCGACCGGCACCTGCAGGTGCACTGCGCCGGTGTTGTCCTTCATCGCCTCTTCTTCGAGGATGCGGACGATGTGCAGCGCCGACGACTCGGTGCTGCGGATGTGTCCGGTGCCATTGCAGCGCGGGCAGGTGATGTAGCTGGTCTCGGCAAGCGCCGGGCGCAGGCGCTGACGCGACAGCTCGAGCAGACCGAAACGACTGATCTTGCCGGTCTGAACGCGGGCGCGGTCGTGGCGCAGGGCGTCGCGCAGTCGATTCTCGACTTCGCGCTGGTTCTTCTGCGACTCCATGTCGATGAAGTCGATGACGATCAGGCCGCCGAGGTCGCGCAGACGGAGCTGACGCGCGATTTCGTCTGCCGCTTCGAGGTTGGTGCGGAACGCGGTTTCCTCGATGTCGGCACCCTTGGTCGCACGACCCGAGTTGACGTCGATCGAGACCAGCGCTTCGGTGTGGTCAATCACCACGGCACCGCCCGACGGCAGGCCGACCTGGCGCGAGTAGGCCGATTCGATCTGGTGTTCGATCTGGAAACGGGAGAACAGCGGAACGTCGTCGTTGTAACGCTTGATCCGGTTCACATTGCCCGGCATCACGTGAGCCATGAACTGGTGGGCCTGTTCATGGATCTCGTCGGTGTCGATCAGGATCTCGCCGATATCGGGCTGGAAGTAGTCGCGGATGGCGCGAATCACCAGACTGCCTTCCTGATAGATCAGGAACGCGCCGGTCTGTCCCTGGGCTGCGCCTTCGATGGCGGTCCACAGTTGCAGAAGGTAGTTGAGGTCCCACTGCAGTTCTTCGGCGCCACGGCCAATGGCGGCGGTGCGGGCAATCAGGCTCATGCCGGTGGGCACTTCGAGCTGATCCATGACCTCGCGCAACTCGGCACGCTCGTCACCCTCGACGCGGCGCGATACGCCACCGCCACGGGGGTTGTTCGGCATCAGCACGAGGTAACGGCCGGCCAGCGAGATGTAGGTGGTGAGGGCTGCGCCCTTGTTGCCGCGCTCGTCCTTCTCGACCTGAACGATCAGCTCCTGGCCTTCGCGCAGGGCCTCCTTGATGCTGGCCTTGCTGGCGTCTACGCCGGGCTGAAAATAGGAACGCGAGATTTCCTTGAAGGGCAGGAAGCCGTGCCGCTCAGCGCCATAATCAACAAAGGCGGCCTCGAGGCTGGGCTCGAGGCGAGTGATGACCGCCTTGTAGATATTGCTCTTGCGTTCTTCCTTGTTGGCCGATTCGATGTCGAGGTCGATCAGTTTCTGACCGTCAACGATCGCGACGCGCAGTTCTTCTGCCTGCGTCGCATTAAAGAGCATTCGCTTCATTTTGGATCGTTCTCCCGCGCAATGCACACGGGCAGGACGAACGGCGCGCACCATCGCGCTTTCCGGGGTCAGGAGCAGTTGGGTAGGGCTACTTTCATCCGGTGGTCAATATTGGCTGTGATGGGTCGGCTGGTCGATACTCTCTTGAATCTGTCTGCCAGTGTCCTTGGATCAGCAGACAAATGCATTTGATCCTGCGTATGTGTTGCGCGTCTAAATCCAACCGCAAGGCTGGATGGGTGTGTCGAAGTTTGTCGATTGCGTTACCATCGGCGCCTTTTTGGGCTTCGTGTGGCACGCTTCGGTTTTCCGGGAGCGCTTGTGCGGGCTCATCGTCGTTCATCCTCAACCGCCTCGTGGCGCGAGGGGATGCCGACCGCAACCGGAATCAACCGCAGGGAAGTATATTTCAGGATGACGACTCAAGGCAAAGCGATTGCGGTTCGGCACGAAAGGATTGATGAGGCTGCCGCTGGCCAGCGCATCGATAACTACCTGTTGCGTATCGCAAAGGGCGTGCCGAAAAGCCATGTTTACCGCATTTTGCGCAGCGGAGAGGTGCGGGTGAATGGTGGGCGGGTGCAGCAGACCTACCGCCTGGTGGAGGGTGACGAAGTGCGCATTCCACCGATGCGAATCTCCGAATCGACGCGCTCCGTTCCGCCTCCCGCAGGCAAGGCGCTGCCGGTTGTGTACGAAGACGACGCGCTTCTTGTCATCGACAAGCCTTCAGGCAAGGCAGTTCATGGCGGCAGTGGCATCAGCCACGGCGTGATCGAGCAATTGCGCGTGCAGCGCCCGGAGCTGAAGATGCTCGAGCTTGCGCACCGCCTCGACCGCGAAACATCAGGACTGCTGATCGTCGCCAAGAAGCGCTCGGCGCTGACTGCGCTGCATGACATGATGCGCGAAGGCGCAATGGAAAAGCGCTATCTGACCCTGGTGCCCGGACGCTGGATCAACCCGGTTCAGCACGTCAAGGCGCCGCTCTACAAATTCCTGACTCCGGAAGGAGAGCGGCGGGTCCGGGTCAGCCCCGATGGCAAACCGTCGCACAGCATCGTCCGCCTGGTGCGGCGCTGGAAGCGTTTCAGTCTGCTTGAGGTCGAACTCAAGACGGGCAGGACGCATCAGATTCGCGTCCATCTTGCGCATCTCGGCTTTCAGTTGTGCGGCGATGACAAGTACGGCGACTTCGCACTGAACAAGGCGCTTGAAGGCGAGGGCTTGAAGCGGATGTTCCTGCATGCTGCCAAGCTGAGTTTCATTCATCCGCTCACGGGTGAGCAACTTGTGCTCGAGGCGGCGCTGCCGCCGGAATTGCAGCAATTCATTGATCGACTGGATGCACTGGAGCCCGAAAAGAATGGCTGAACGCTTTGATCTTGTTGTGTTTGACTGGGATGGCACCGTCCTGGACTCGGCGTCGGCGATTGTGCAATCGATCGTGGCTGCCTGCAGGGACCTTGGCTTGCCCGAGCCCACCGAAGAGCGTGCGCGCTACGTCATTGGTCTTGGCCTTGGCGATGCGCTGCGACATGCGGTGCCCGAACTGGCTGAAGAGCAGTATCCGCGGATGGTTGAACGTTATCGTCACCACTACCTCGCTGCCGATCAGGAGCTGACGCTGTTTCCAGGGGTGGCGGGTACGATCGAGTGGCTGGTGGGGCAGGGGCGCTATCTCGCGGTTGCGACCGGCAAGAGTCGCAATGGACTGAATCGCGCACTGGCCCATTCCGGCCTCGGAAAGTTCTTTCACAGCACGCGTTGTGCTGACGAATGCTTCTCGAAGCCTCATCCCGCGATGCTCGAGCAGTTGATGGAAGAGCTGGGCGTCGGTCCCGAGCGCACCCTGATGATCGGTGACACGACGCACGACCTGCAAATGGCGAAGAATGCCGGCGTGGCGAGTCTCGCCGTCAGCTTCGGCGCGCATCCTGTCGAGGCTTTGCGCGCCGAATCACCGCTTGCCTGTGTCGATACGCCGCGCGAGCTCGATGCATGGTTACGGAAAAACATCTGATCTGCAGCGCTGACGCGCTGGTCGACGGCGGCGACGGGGTTCGCTTCGCGGTGCCGGGGTCGGGATATCTGGCCGGCCCTGCCTTCGTTGTTCGGTATGGCGGCAAGGTGTATGCCTACCTCAACCGCTGCGCGCATGTTCCGGTTCAGCTCGACTGGATGGAAGGCAAGTTTTTCGACCTGACGCATCATCTGCTGGTGTGCGCCGTGCATGGCGCACACTACGATCCACGCGACGGGCGTTGCGTGATGGGCCCTTGCAAGGGCGCTTCGCTGCATGCACTCAGGGTTGTGGAGGAGGATGGTCTGATCTACTTCCTCACGGACGCCGGATCAGCCCAAGCCTGAGCCGGGGCTGGGTTCGCGTCTTCAGGCGGCGCCTGCAAGCAGCAGGAACAGCGCCGGGCGCTTGGCGATGTATGGACGCTCCGCCTTGCGCCACGCGCCGATGGAGCGCGTTACCAGATACTCGTTCGCGGTGCTCAGGTCGCAGGCAATGCAGAGTCGCGTTTCGCCACCGCACACCTTGAGCAGGGCATCGAGCATGCGGTCGTTGCGATAAGGCGTCTCAATGAAGATCTGCGTGCGCCCCAGTCGTCGCGATTCCTCTTCGAGCGCACGAAGATGCACGTCGCGTTCGTTTTCCTGGACGGGCAGGTAGCCATGAAAGGCGAAGCTCTGACCGTTGAGGCCTGAACCCATCAGTCCAAGCAGAATGGAGGAGGGGCCAACCATCGGTGCAACCCGGATTCCGAGTGCGTGCGCACGTGCAACCAGTCTGGCGCCCGGGTCGGCGACGGCGGGGCAGCCGGCATCGGACATCAGTCCGACATCGCGACCTTCGAGTGCGGGCCTGAGCAATGCGTCGAGCGCTGCGTTGTCGGCCTTCTCCGGCAGTTCCTTGATGTCCGTGTCGCGCAGGACGCCGGGAAAGTCGAGCTGCTTCAGATGGGCGCGGGCAGCGCGCGCGTTTTCGACGACGAAGTGCTGCAGTCGGGCGGCGCACTGCTGCACGTCTGCCGGGAGAAACGATGGCCAGGCGGCATCGCCCAGGCTGACGGGGACAAGAAAAAGGGTTCCGCGAGCAGGTGTGTTCATGGGAGCAGTACACCTTCGGCGCGCAGCATGCGCGACAGTGCGATCAGCGGAAGTCCGATCAGTGCAGTCGGATCGTCACCCGCAAGGGCGTCGAGCAAGGTGATGCCAAGACCTTCGGATTTTGCGCTGCCGGCGCAATCGAGCGGCATTTCGGCGTCGATGTAGCGGCGGATCTCGTCATCGCTCAGGGTGCGAAAGCGGACACGGGTGACCACGCCTTCGCATTGCACCCGCTTGGTGTCGGCGTTGATGAGGGCGACGGCGGTGTGAAAGATGACCTCGTGACCGCTCATGCGCGTGAGTTGGTCGATTGCACGCTCGACCGTGCCTGGTTTGCCGAAGATCTCGGTGCCCATGTAGGCAACCTGGTCGCTGCCAATCACGAGCGCGTGCTCCAGTGTTTCGGCAATCGCGCGTGCCTTGTCGATCGCAAGGCGTTCGGCGAGTGCTGCCGGGGGTTCGCCCGGGTGAGCTGTTTCGTCGGTTTCGGGGCGTGCCGTTTCGAACGGGAGCTGAAAACGCTCGAGGAGTTGCTTGCGATAAGGGGAGGTCGATGCGAGGACGATCTTCATGAATTCTTGATTGTGCGATGTTTTCGCCGCAAAGCGTGGATGGGCTTTGACAGCAAGCGGGAAAAAATAATATCATGCACGGCTTATGTCCAACCAAGACGGAAAACTCGGGCACATCCCGGATGTATTCAAGTTCGCGTACGAACAGCGCAGGCTGTCCGGCGAGGTGAAGGTTGCCGCTTTCGAGCGGCTCGCTGACCTGCTGACGGATCAGTCCGGCGTGATTCGCTACAAGCTTGAAGGTGACGTGGATGCGATGCGCAAGCCCCGTCTTACGCTGACGATCGACGGCAGTCTGATGTTGCGCTGTCAGCGATGTCTCGGTGGGCTCGGTTGGGATCTGTCGGTACGCAATGCGTTGCAACCGGTTCGCTCGGGTCAGGAAATTCCCGAGGAAGAACTGGAAGACGACGAGGTGGATGCAATCGAGATCGATGGTGATCTTGATGTGCTCTCGCTTCTCGAGGATGAGATTCTTCTCGCCCTGCCGCTTGCGCCCCGGCATGATGAATGTGGAACGCTTCGCCCTGAGGGCGGGGCAGTAAAGGAATCGCCTTTTTCCGTGCTGTCAGGCCTGCGGGCTAAAAACTAGTTCGGATCAGGTAACGTTTTTGTATTAGGAGTTTTTCATGGCTGTCCAGCAGAACAAGAAGTCCCCGTCCAAGCGTGGCATGCATCGTGCGCACGATTTCCTGACCGCGCCGGCTCTGGCTGTTGAAGCCACGACGGGTGAGGTTCATCTGCGTCACCACATCAGCCCGAACGGTTTCTACCGCGGCAAGAAGGTTGCCAAGGCCAAGGGCGAATAAGTCCGCGTCCTGAAATACAGGAGGCGGCGCAAGGCGCATTGCGCCTGCGCCGCCTTTTTTATCCTCATATCCTGAATCACGCGAGAAGCCGATGGGTGTCACCGTTGCAATCGACTGCATGGGTGGCGATCACGGCCCGGTCGTGACCGTGCCTGCTGCGCTGTCATTTCTGCGCAGCCATCCTGCCGTTAACGCGATCCTGGTTGGGCGCGAAGATGTGCTGGCGCCGCTGCTTGGCGACGCGCTGGCCGGCCTCGGTTCCCGGGTCCGTGTTCACCATGCGTCCGAAGTTGTCGGAATGGATGAGCCGCCTGCAATTGCCATGCGCAATAAAAAGGACTCGTCCATGCGCGTTGCTGTTGATCTGGTGAAAGCCGGCGAGGCAGCCGCAGCGATTTCGGCAGGCAATACGGGTGCGCTGATGGCGATTTCCCGTTTCGTGCTGAAGACCCTTCCCGGTATTGACCGCCCGGCGATCTGCTCCATCCTGCCAGCAGTGAAAGGGCACACCTACGTGCTCGACCTCGGCGCGAACGTGGACTGCACTGCCGAGCACCTCCTCCAGTTCGGCATCATGGGCTCGATGCTGGTGGCCGCGGTCGATCACATCGAACGTCCGAAGGTGGGTTTGCTCAATATCGGCGAAGAGGCGATCAAAGGCAACGAAATCGTCAAGCAGGCCGGCGAACTCCTGCGCGGCAGCGGACTGAACTTCTGCGGCAACGTCGAAGGGAACGACATCTACATGGGCTCGGCGGATGTCGTGGTCTGTGATGGCTTTGTCGGCAACGTCGCGCTCAAGACCTCCGAAGGACTGGCCCAGATGCTGTCGACCTTTCTGCGTGAGGCCTTCGGTCGCAATATTTTCACCAAACTGATGGCGCTTGTTGCGCTGCCGGTGCTCAAGCAGTTCAAGCACCGGGTCGATCACAGGCGCTACAACGGAGCCGTGCTGCTTGGTTTGCGTGGGGTCGTCGTGAAGAGTCACGGCTCCGCCGATGGTTTTGCCTTTGAGCAGGCCATCGCACGGGCGGCAGATGCGGCGGGGAATCAGCTGATCGAACGGATCAGCAGCAAAATGGCGAGCATGAGCGAGGCTGCAGCATGATCTATGCAAGGATTGCGGGCACCGGAAGCTATCTTCCCGGCGAACCGGTCAGCAACGACGATCTCGTACGACGCGGGATTGATACGTCGGACGAGTGGGTGATGACGCGAACCGGTATCCGCTCGCGCCATCTTGCTACTGCCGATGTCGGTTCCAGCGATCTCGCACTGATTGCATCCGAACGTGCGATCGAAGCCGCGGGCAGCGAGGCTGACGAGATTGATCTCGTCATCGTTGCGACCTCGACGCCCGACTACATTTTTCCAAGCACTGCAGCACTGCTGCAATCGAAGCTCGGTATCCGCAATGGCGGCCCGGCGTTCGACGTGCAGGCCGTATGCAGCGGTTTCGTGTATGCACTGACGGTGGCAGAGAAGTTCATTCGCTCCGGAAGTCACAAGCGTGCGCTGGTTGTCGGCGCCGAGGTTTTTTCCCGCATCCTGGACTGGTCCGATCGAGGCACCTGCGTGCTGTTCGGAGATGGCGCGGGCGCGGTCGTGCTCGAAGCATCCGAGCAGCCCGGCATTGTGGCCTCTGCGCTTCACGCCGATGGTAGCCATCATCCGATTCTCTGTGTGCCCGGTGGCGTTGCCTCTGGACAGGTGATTGGCGACCCCTTCCTGCGCATGGATGGTCAGGCGGTATTCAAGTTTGCGGTCAAGGTGCTTGGCGATGTCGCACACGAAGTGCTCGACATGGCTGGCGCCGAGGTTGCAAGCGTTGACTGGCTGATTCCCCATCAGGCAAATATCCGGATCATCCAATCGACCGCCAAGCGTCTCGGCATTTCGATGGACAAGGTGATCACGACGGTCGAGCAGCACGGAAATACCTCTGCCGCGTCGATTCCGCTCGCGCTCGATCTTGCCGTGCGCGACGGACGCATCCAGCGCGGGCATCGGGTTGTCATCGAAGGCGTGGGCGGCGGCTTCACCTGGGGCGCAGCCCTGATCGATTTCTGAGTCCTTCCTTCATTCAAACGGAGAGATGATGGCATTTGCACTGGTTTTCCCCGGCCAGGGGTCGCAGGCGGTTGGCATGATGACCGCGTACGGCGAGTCTGCAATCATTCGCGAAACGTTCGCCGAGGCCTCGGAGGCACTTGGCGAGGATCTGTGGCAGATGGTGTGCGAAGGTCCGGCCGAGCGTCTGTCGCTCACGGTTAACACTCAGCCGCTGATGCTGACTGCTGGCGTCGCTGCATATCGCGCCTGGCTCGATGCGGGCGGCCCTAAGCCAGCCCTGGTTGCGGGGCACAGCCTGGGTGAATATTCGGCGCTGGTCGCCGCCGGGGCACTCGCATTTGGCGATGCCGTTCCGCTGGTGCGCTTCCGTGCGCAGGCCATGCAGGAAGCCGTTCCCGCCGGCGAAGGTGCAATGGCTGCCTTGCTTGGCCTTGAGGTGGATGCCGTGCGCGAAGCCTGTCAGGAAGCCGCGCAGGGTGAGGTGGTCGAGGCCGCCAATCTGAATGCGCCGGGTCAGATCGTGATTGCCGGGGCAAAGGCCGCGGTAGAACGCGCGATTGAAGCAGCCAAGGCGCGCGGTGCAAAACGTGCCATGCTGCTGCCGGTGTCGGCACCCTTTCACTGCGCACTGATGGGACCTGCAGCGGAACGCTTGGCCGAGCGCCTGAAGACGGTCAATGTCATGACGCCGTCAATCGAAGTGCTCAATAATGTGGATGTTGCGGTGTGTGCCGATCCGGCGCAGATCCGTGATGCACTCGTGCGGCAGGCTTTTTCGCCTGTGCGCTGGATCGAAACCATCCAGTCGATGGCAGGCCGTGGTTTGACGCACATCATCGAGTGCGGACCCGGTAAAGTGCTGGCAGGCATGACCAAGCGTATTGCCAAGGAAGTCGAGGGCGGCTCGGTTCATGATGCAGCCAGTCTTGAGCAGATGATTGCCACAGTGAGGTCAGCATGAGTTTTTCGCTTGAAGGTCAGGTCGCACTGGTGACCGGCGCATCGCGCGGCATCGGACGTGCGGTTGCGATGGAACTGGGTCGCCTCGGTGCGACCGTGATTGGTACGGCAACGTCGGAGAACGGCGCTGCCGAGATCGAGGCTGCAATCGCCGAAGCTGGATTCAAGGGTGCGGGACTGGTGCTCAACGTCACCGACGCTGCAGCCTGCGAGACAGTTGTCGGCGATATCGAGAAGCGCTTCGGTGCCGTTGGCATTCTGGTGAACAACGCCGGCATTACCCGCGACAACCTTGCAATGCGCATGAAGGACGAGGAGTGGGATGGCGTCATCGACACCAACCTCAAAGCCGTGTTTCGCATGTCGCGACTGGTCATGCGCGGCATGATGAAGGCCCGCACCGGCCGCATCATCAATATTACGTCGGTGGTTGCCAGTGCCGGCAACCCCGGCCAGGCAAACTACGCAGCAGCCAAGGCGGGTGTCGCCGGCATGAGCCGCGCGCTGGCGCGCGAGCTGGGCAGCCGGAATATTACGGTCAACTGCGTGGCACCCGGATTCATCGATACGGACATGACGCGCGCCATGCCCGATGCGGCGCGCGATGCGCTGCTCGGCAACATCGCGCTGGGCCGTCTTGGACGCCCGGAAGAGATCGCCGGAGCGGTGGTTTTCCTCGCTTCGCCGGCCGCGGCCTACGTGACCGGCACCACCTTGCATGTGAATGGTGGAATGTACATGTCGTGAACGCTTGTCGCGATAGCGGAAGCGTTCCTTTTTGGTAGAATACACAGGTTTTTTTCTAACACACCTGCACTTTCAGGGAAGGAGTATGTTCATGGAGAACATCGAACAGCGCGTAAGAAAGATCGTTGCTGAGCAACTTGGCGTAAACGAATCGGAGATCAAGAACGAATCTTCGTTCGTGGATGATCTCGGCGCAGATTCGCTGGACACCGTGGAACTGGTCATGGCACTGGAAGAAGAGTTCGAGTGCGAGATTCCGGACGAAGAGGCCGAGAAGATCACCAACGTTCAACAGGCGATTGACTACGTCACCGCCCACCTCAAGAAGTAATTGCTTTCTTTCCGGACACCGCCGCGGTGGTGTCCGGATCGATCCTCATTCCTCCGCCTTGATTCCTTACGGAGATGCCCGTGTCGCGTCGTAGAGTCGTCGTCACCGGTCTGGGACTCGTCTCGCCGGTCGGCAATACCGTTCCCGAAGCCTGGGAAAACCTGATTGCCGGCAAGAGCGGCATCGGCCCTATCACCCGTTTCGATGCCAGTGCCTTCTCGGCCCGAATTGCTGGTGAAGTCAAGGATTTTGACGTCACCACCTATCTTTCCGCGAAGGAAGCACGCCGCATGGATGTCTTCATCCATTACGGCATGGCAGCCGGCATTCAGGCGATTCGGGACTCCGGAATCGAGGTGACAGCAGCAAACGCCGAACGTATCGGCGTCAATATCGGGTCCGGCATCGGCGGATTGCCGATGATCGAAGATACCCATGCAGATTTTGTTGCCGGTGGTCCGCGCAAGATCTCGCCGTTCTTCATTCCTGGCACGATCATCAACATGATCTCGGGCAACCTGTCCATCATGTATGGCATGAAGGGCCCGAACATCGCCGTCGTCACCGCATGTACGACAGGGCTTCACGCCATTGGCCTGAGCTCGCGCATGATTGAGTACGGTGATGCCGACGTGATGGTTTGCGGTGGTGCTGAATCCACGGTGACCGAACTCGCAGTCGGCGGCTTTGCGTCTGCAAAGGCGCTGTCGACGCGCAACGACGACCCCGCCACGGCCAGCCGTCCCTGGGACAAGGGCCGCGATGGTTTCGTGCTGGGCGAGGGTGCCGGCGTGCTCGTGCTCGAAGAATACGAGCACGCGGTCAAGCGTGGCGCCAAGATCTACGCCGAGCTTTCCGGCTTCGGCATGAGTGGTGATGCTTACCACATGACAGCACCCGACACCGACGGTCCGCGTCGCAGCATGGTGAATGCACTGGCAAATGCCGGCATCAACTGCAGCGATGTCGACTACCTCAATGCACATGGCACGTCGACGCCGCTCGGCGACAAGAACGAGACCGAGGCGATCAAGCTCGCTTTCGGTGCGGATGCCGCAAAGGGGCTGGTGGTGAACTCCACCAAGTCGATGACCGGACATCTGCTCGGCGGTGCAGGCGGCCTTGAGTCGATCTTTACCGTTCTCGCAGTACACCATCAGATTTCGCCGCCGACCATCAACATCTTCGAGCAGGATCCCGAGTGTGATCTGGATTACTGCGCGAACGAAGCGCGTTCGATGAAGATCGATGTGGCGATGAAGAACAACTTTGGTTTCGGCGGTACGAACGGAACCCTGGTGTTCCGCAGGGTGTAATTTTGGGCGAGCGGGGACACGCATGGTGTTTCCGCTCTCCCTGACGCTTCGAAGTTCCCGGGGCGTTCTGGCGTCAGTTTTCGCAGCACACTGTGCTGCGGGCCTGGCGCTTTTTCATGCGACGCGCTCCCCGTGGCTGCTAGCGGGTGGATTCGGACTGATCTTCCTCTCAGCGCTTGCTGGCTGGCGTGGCGAACTCGGGAAACAGGGCGTCGTGCTTGCACTGCAGGCTGACGGCGGCGTCAGTGTGAAGCGTGGCAACAGCGCGCCGGTGTTTGCCCGCCTGCGGCCCGATGCCGTTGTGTTCTCGTGGGTAGCATGGTTCGCGCTGGAGATGCCGGAAACGGAAACGGAAAGGGCAGGGCGTGCGCAACTACGGCTGATGCTGGTGAGGACGAATCTTCATCCGGATCAATGGCGCAGCCTTCAGGTGTGGCTGCGCCATCGCGCACTTGGCGCACCGGAGCCTAGCGCTTGAGCTTTCGCGGCCGCAGTACGGTGTCCCGTGCCCTGGGAAGCGTATCGGGAAAGTCGCTGGAGTGGTGCAGCCCGCGGCTTTCCTTGCGTTTCAGCGCGCACTGCACGATCAGGTCTGCCGTCACGACCAGATTCCGGAGCTCGATCAGGTCGTTGGAGACGCGGAAGTTCGAGTAGTAGTCGTGAATCTCGCGCTCGAGCAGGCGAATACGGTGCTGCGCCCGCTGCAGTCGCTTGGTTGTACGCACGATGCCAACGTAATCCCACATTGCACGGCGGAGTTCGGCCCAGTTGTGCGAAATGACGACTTCCTCGTCGGCATCCGTTACCCGGCTCTCATCCCATTCAGGCAGCAGATAGATTGGCTTGTTGGCGTTGGCAAGAATGTCCTGCGCCGCCGCCTCGCCGAAAACCAGACACTCCAGCAGGGAGTTGCTCGCCAGACGGTTGGCGCCGTGCAGACCGGTGCCCGCCGATTCTCCGACGGCATAGAGTGCCTGCACGTCGGTTCGCGCCGAGAGATCGGTGACGATGCCGCCACAGGAATAGTGCGCTGCGGGCACGACAGGAATTGGCTCGCGCGTGATGTCGATGCCGAGCTCGAGGCAGCGCGCATGAATGTTCGGAAAATGGTTGCGCAGCCAGTCTGCCGGCTTGTGGCTGATGTCGAGATAGACGCAATCGAGGCCGCGCTTCTTCATCTCGAAGTCGATTGCGCGCGCAACGATGTCCCGGGGCGCCAGTTCTTCGCGGGGGTCATGCTCGGGCATGAAGCGGTTGCCATCTGGCAGGCGAAGCAGGCCACCTTCGCCCCGGACCGCTTCCGAGATCAGGAAGGACTTTGCCTGAGGATGGTAGAGGCAGGTCGGATGAAACTGGATGAACTCCATGTTCCTGACCCGGCAACCTGCACGCCAGGCCATCGCGACACCGTCCCCCGTCGCCACGTCGGGGTTGGTAGTGTAGAGATAGACCTTGCCGGTGCCGCCGGTCGCAAGCACCGTGCTGCGGGCGCTGAACGTGACCACATGCTCCTGGCGGATGTCGAGCACGTAGGCTCCGACGCAGCCGGTATCGGGGCGGCCGATCTTCTCGCCGAGCACGAGATCGATGGCGATGTGGTGCTCAAAGATATCAATGTTCGGGTGGGCGCGTACCTCTTCGCTGAGGGTGGCCTGGACCGCTGCGCCGGTCGCGTCTGCAGCGTGGATGATGCGCCGGTGAGAATGGCCGCCCTCACGGGTCAGGTGGTAGCCAAGCGCCGACTGGTCTTCCCGGGTGAACGGTACGCCGCGATTGATCAGCCACTCAATGGCCCTGCGGCCGTGTTCGACAACGAACCGGGTGGCGGCAGGGTCGCACAGACCGGCGCCTGCAGTGAAGGTGTCCTGGATGTGCGCTTCGATACTGTCGGTGGTATCCAGTACCGCAGCAATACCGCCTTGTGCCCAGGCACTTGCACTATCGGCAAGCTCCCGTTTGGTGACGATGGCAACCCGCAGGCGGTCAGCGAGTCGCAGTGCGAGCGACTGACCTGCGGTGCCGCTCCCCAGAATGAGAACGTCGTACTGTTTGTGCAAGATGGCGGCCAAACGAATGGGTGAAGCTGTCAAATATATCACGCAGCCACGGGAGTGGGCGGCTGCAAGCCTTCCGTCATGCCCGATGCCGCTTTTAATGTCTATCGAATGGCGTAACGGACCCGATACCCCTGTTACCCTCTGAACTAATTTTGCAGCCACCGGTCTTCAACCACAGAGCTTGATTTTGCTGTGTCTGCGGGCGGTCGCTTATACTTTGGCAGATTATTCATTCTCCGAAGAAGAACAGACCCCCAATGAGCGATCGTGAAATCGATCAGCAGCTGGTCGAACGCGTGCAGCGTGGCGACAAACAGGCCTTCGGCTTGCTGGTAAGCAAATACCAGCGGAAGCTGAATCGCCTGCTGTCGCGCCTGATTCGTGATCCGGCCGAAGTTGAAGATGTGGCCCAGGAGACATTCATCAAGGCTTATCGTGCCTTGGGCTCGTTCCGGGGTGAAAGTGCTTTTTATACGTGGTTGTACAGAATCGGTATCAACACCGCGAAGAATTACCTTGTATCGCAGCGGCGCAGAGCGCCAACGTCTACAGGGTTCGATTCGGAAGATGCCGAGACATTTGAGGATGGTGATCAGCTTCGTGACAACAACACGCCAGAGCGGCTGTTGATGACGAAGCAGATTGCCGAGACGGTGGACGAGGCGATGGCGGGGCTGCCCGAAGAGTTGCGAACGGCGATCATGCTGCGCGAGCTCGAGGGGCTCAGTTACGAAGAGATCGCCAACATCATGGACTGCCCCATCGGGACGGTTCGCTCCCGGATTTTCCGTGCGCGGGAGTCGATTGCTGAACGACTTCGGCCGTTGCTTGATACGGCTCACGACAAACGTTGGTAGGTGGCTGGCATGAACGAAAAACTTTCTGCACTGATGGACGGTGATCTTGATAATCAGTCTGTGCGCCTGATGGTCGACCGTCTGAACCGCGAAGACTCGCTGAAGAAGGACTGGGATGTTTACTGTCTGATCGGCGATGTGATTCGCGGGGATCAACAAGGCGCACCGGATATGGTGGCCCGCGTGATGGCAGGGCTGGATGACGAGCCCACTGTGCTCGCGCCGCGGCCGACGCCCGCCGAGGCTTCGCGCCGTGCGGTGTGGCATTCCCTGATGCCGATTGCGGCCTCGGTGATGGGCGTGGCCGCAGTTGGCCTGGTCGCCGCGACCATGTACACCGGCGACGCTGGAATAGCCCCGGTTGCCGCCGTGCCCCGTGTAGTCACGATGGCGCCGGTCCAGAATGTATCGGTGACTGCACCCGCATCGGTCGAGACCCGTCATCGCGAATACCTTTTCGTGCATCAGGCCTCCACGGACGCAGGGCCGATGCCCAGCGCACTGCAGTACGTCAGGACGGTATCAGCACAGTCCGAGGAAACCTCCCGATGAGGTTCTGGCTTGTTGCGGTAGGCCTGTTTTCCTTGTTTTTCCAGTCCGTCGCCAGTGCCGAAGCGCCTTCGGATCCACTGTCATGGCTGGGCAAGATTTCGACGGCCAGCCAGCGTCTCAATTACGTTGGCACCTTTACCTATCAGTCGGGCAAGCAGATCGAGACGTCCCGCATTGCGCACCGGGCCAATGGTGACGGCGAGTACGAACGTCTCGAGGTGCTCGACGGCAGTCCGCGCGAGGTCATTCGCAGCGCCGGCGAGGTACGCTGCGTGCTGCCCGAACAGCGGACGGTGATCATTGACCAGCCCGGCAGCCGGCGTGTCTTTCCCGCGCGCCTGCCCGCGTCGTTCAACGGACTTGCCGAAAGCTACCGGATCCGCAAGGGCGAACGCGGGCGTGTTGCCGGCTACGAAGCGCAATCCATCATTCTGGAACCACGGGACGACATGCGTTATGGCCACGTGCTGTGGGCAGAAGTGCAGACCGGACTGCTGCTCAAGTCACGGATGGTGGATACGCGTGGCGAAATGATCGAGCAGTTCACGTTCAGCGACCTTCGTATTGGCGGGGAAGTGGACAGTGCACTGCTCAAGCCGCGTTTCAATCAGGGTGAAGGATGGCGTGTGGTCAGTGTGCGTGGCGACGAGATCAGCAAGGCTGAGTCCGGATGGCAATTGCGCACGCCGATCAATGGTTTTCTGCTCAATTCGGTAGTGCGGCGTTCGCTTGGCGCTGACCGGGGCGATGCGGTGCATATGGTCTTCAGTGACGGGCTCGCAGCCATCTCGGTGTTCATCGAGCCGACCGGACCGGAGGCTGCGGCCAATGTCGGTGCCTCCTCGAGCGGCGCAATCAATGTATTCAAGCGCACTGCCGGTGCTCACGTCGTGACGGCGCTCGGTGAGGTGCCGGCCCGTGCGGTGCAGCGCCTGGCCGAGGGCATCGAAGCGGTGTCGAAATGATCGAAGCTCCGGCCGAAGTCCTTCGCGTCGAGGCGGGGAGGGCGTGGGTTCGCCTCAGTGAGAAGCAGGGTGGGTGCGGGCGTTGTGACGAGCCTGGTGGTTGTCGTTCGATGCGAATCACGGATACCTTCGGCTCACCGAATCAGGTGTTCACCCTCGACGACACGCTTGGACTGCATCCCGGCGAGCGGGTCAGAATCACGATTCCGGACGGTGCACCTTTACGGGCAGCCCTGCTCAGTTACGGGCTTGCCGTGGTGCTGATGATCATTGGTGCGGCAGTGGGGAGCCTGTTTTCGGAAACGGCTCGTGCCGACCTCGGTGCGGGCCTGGGTGTGCTCTGCGGGCTGGGGCTTGCTGTATTCATCAATCGCCTGCTGGCGCGCAGCCGCAACTGGCGCGGCGGTCTGAGGATGACCTTGTCCCGCGATCTGACCGACTGCAGCCACGCCCACCTCTCATGAACCGGATGCTCCGTACTTCGCTGCTCGCACTGCTGCTGTGTGTGTCAGTGCTGCCTGCGCTTGCAGCCGTCAATCTGCCGGATTTTACCGCACTCGTGGAGCGCCAGGGAACGGCGGTGGTGAATATCAGCACGATATCCAATACGACCCAAAAAGCGCGCGCTTTTCCCGAGCTGGACGAGGGCGATCCGATGTTCGACTTTTTCCGTCGGATCGTGCCGCGCCAACCGCGAACCCCGCAGCCCGAACCCGACAACGAGTCGCTCGGTTCGGGTTTCATCATCAGCAGTGACGGTTTCATTCTGACCAACGCCCACGTCGTCGAAGATGCCGAGGAAATCCTCGTGCGTCTGGCGGACAAGCGGGAGTATCGAGCCCGCGTGATCGGCGCAGATGCGCGCAGCGATGTGGCACTGATCCAGATCGAGGCCAAGGGCCTGCCAAAGGTCACCCTGGGCGAGCCTGACCGCCTCAAGGTGGGCGAGTGGGTTCTGGCGATCGGTTCGCCGTTCGGTTTCGACCAGACAGTCACGGCCGGTATCGTGAGTGCGAAGGACCGCAGTCTGCCCGACGAGAACTTTGTGCCCTTCATCCAGACCGACGTTGCGATCAACCCGGGCAACTCCGGCGGTCCCTTGTTCAACCTCAAGGGCGAGGTGATCGGCATCAATTCCCAGATCTACAGCCGCACCGGTGGGTTCATGGGCCTGTCATTCGCGATTCCGATCGATGTCGCCATGGATGTGCAACAGCAGTTGCGCACGCATGGGCGCATTCAGCGCGGCCGGATTGGCGTGGCCATCCAGGAAGTCACTGTCGATCTGGCCGGGAGCTTTGGATTGCCGAAGGCGTCTGGCGCGCTCGTCAGCGCGGTCGAACCCGATAGCCCCGCCGCGCGAGCGGGAGTGGTGCGTGGCGACGTGATCGTGCGCTTCGACCGGCGCAACGTCGACAAGTCCAGCGATCTACCGCGTATCGTCGCCGCGCGACGGCCGGGCACGCGTGCGGAGATGGTGGTGTATCGCGAAGGTGCGCCGAAGGAATTGAAGGTCACGCTTGGCGAGTGGCGCGATCCGCAGACGCCGCGAGTGCGGAAGACCAGTGTACCGTCAAGCACTGGCAACCGCTTGGGTCTGGTGCTGATCAAGCCGCCATTGATCCGCGGTCGCGACCAGCCTGCTGCACAGGGTCTGATGGTCGATCGTGCGGAAGGCCCGGCAGCGCGTGCTTCGCTTCAGGTCGGTGACACCGTGCTGGCGGTCATCGTCGGTGGCAAACAGACGGTGCTCGCCAAGCCTGAGGTCTTCGAACGCATCGTTGCTGAGCTCAAGGAGGGGCAGCAGTTGAGTCTCCTGGTCCTGCGCGGGGAGGCCACCTCCTTCGTCAGCCTGCGTGCCGGCAAATGAGGCGGGAGCTGACCGTACTGAGCCGTGAGTGGTGTCACCTGTGCCACGATCTGGTCGCGGCCCTCGAACCCATTGCAGCAGAACTGGGCTGGACGGTGAAGGTCATCGATGTCGACCTCCATCCGGAACTCGAGGCGCGCTGGGACGAACTGGTCCCGGTTGTACTCCACGGTGAGCATGAACTCTGCCACTACCATCTCGATGAAACGGGTGTCCGTGCCTATTGCGGTGCTTTTCCGCTAGAATCCGACGCTTGACGAGGCCAACCAATTCCAGAACGGGTGCCGAAAGGCACCCTTTTTGCGTGCGCATGCAACATATCAGAAACTTCTCCATCATTGCTCATATCGATCACGGCAAGTCTACGCTGGCCGATCGACTCATTCACTTCTGCGGCGGGCTCTCCGACCGCGAGATGGAGGCGCAGGTGCTCGACTCGATGGATATCGAGCGTGAGCGCGGCATTACCATCAAGGCGCAGACTGCTGCGCTGCACTACAAGGCGAAGGACGGGAAGGTCTACAACCTCAACCTGATCGACACCCCGGGCCATGTGGACTTTTCGTACGAAGTGAGCCGCTCCCTGGCAGCGTGCGAAGGCGCCCTGCTGGTGGTCGATGCATCGCAAGGGGTTGAGGCGCAGACTGTCGCGAACTGCTACACCGCGCTCGACCAGAACGTTGAAGTCGTGCCGGTCCTGAACAAGATCGACCTGCCCGCAGCGAACCCGGAGAACGCCCGTCAGGAAATCGAGGACGTCATCGGTGTCGATGCGGCCGAGGCGATCCTGTGCTCGGCGAAAACCGGTATCGGTATCGAGGAAGTGCTCGAGGCTGTCGTGGCCAGGGTTCCCGCGCCACGTGGCAACCCTGACGGCGCCCTGAAGGCGCTTATCATCGACTCGTGGTTCGACAACTATGTTGGCGTCGTGATGCTGGTGCGCGTGGTCGACGGGATTCTCCGACCCAAGGACAGGATCCTGCTGATGTCGAACGGCGCCCAGTATCCCTGCGAACAGGTCGGGGTGTTCACGCCGAAATCCGTCAGCCGTGATCACCTGGCTGCGGGCGAAGTGGGTTTCATCATCGCCGGTATCAAGGAACTCGAGGCCGCAAAGGTCGGCGATACCGTCACCCTCGCAGGCAAGCCTGCTACCGCGCCTCTGCCCGGCTTCAAGGAAATCAAGCCGCAGGTGTTCGCCGGTCTGTATCCGGTCGAGTCGAGCGAATACGACCAGTTGCGCGACTCGCTCGAGAAGCTCCGTCTCAATGACGCGTCGCTGCAGTTCGAGCCCGAAGTGTCGCAGGCGCTCGGTTTCGGCTTCCGGTGCGGATTCCTGGGCCTGCTGCACATGGATATCGTGCAGGAACGCCTAGAGCGCGAATTCGACATGGATCTCATCACCACCGCGCCGACGGTGATCTATGAGGTCGTGCTCAACAGCGGTGAGGTGATTCAGGTCTCGAACCCATCGAAACTGCCAGAGCCGGGCAAGTACCAGGAGATTCGCGAGCCCATCATCACCGCAACGATTTTCCTGCCGCAGGATTACGTCGGTCCGGTGATCACGCTGTGCAACCAGAAGCGTGGCGCACAGGTGGACATGCGATACCACGGTCGCCAGGTCCAGCTGATCTATGACATGCCGATGAACGAAGTGGTGATGGACTTCTTCGACAAGCTCAAGTCGGTTTCGCGTGGTTACGCGTCGCTTGACTACGAGTTCAAGGAGTACATCACGGCCGATCTGGTCAAGCTCGACCTGATGGTCGGTGGCGAGAAGGTCGATGCGCTGTCGGTGATCGTTCACCGGGCAAACGCGGCGTTCCGGGGCCGCGAGCTGGCGGCCAAGCTGCGTGGTCTGATTCCGCGCCAGATGTTCGATGTCGCGATTCAGGCGGCGATCGGCGCAAACATCATTGCGCGTGAAACCATCAAGGCTTTGCGCAAGAACGTGCTGGCCAAGTGTTATGGCGGCGACATTTCACGCAAGAAGAAGCTGCTCGAGAAACAGAAGGAAGGCAAAAAGCGCATGAAGCAGGTCGGAAACGTCGAGATTCCGCAGGAAGCCTTCCTTGCCGTGCTGCGCACGGACGAAGGCAAGTAAACCTGCAACCAGGCGTCTCAGCGGCGTCGTAACTGACTGGAGTCTGCGTGAATTTTGCCCTGATCCTTTTTCTACTGCTCGTTGCCACAGGTGTGCTGTGGGCCTTCGACCGGTTCCATGCGCGCAAGCAGCGTGCAGCGGGCGCCCCGGCGCCGTGGTGGGTCGAGTACGGTGCGAGCTTTTTTCCGGTGATCCTGATCGTGTTCGGCCTGCGTTCGTTCATCGTCGAGCCGTTCAAGATTCCGTCCGGCTCGATGATTCCGACGCTGCTCGTGGGCGATTTCATTCTGGTGAACAAGTTCACCTATGGCATCCGCCTGCCGGTGATCAACAAGAAGGTCATCGACATCAATGATCCGGAACGCGGGGACGTCATGGTCTTTCGTTACCCGGCAGACCCTTCGATGGACTACATCAAGCGCGTTGTCGGCTTGCCGGGCGACAAGGTTGAGTACATCAACAAGCGTCTGAGCATCAACGGTGAAGCAGTACAGACCGATGAAGCCGGCAGTTACCTTCATCCCGATCGTCTCTACTATTCGCCGCAGTATGTCGAGAAGCTCGGCACGATCGAGCACAAGGTGTTGCTCGAACGCGAAGCGCCGGCCTATGTGCCGCAGGTGCTGAATTACCCCAATCGCGACAACTGTACATATACTAGCAGCGGCGTAAGCTGCACCGTGCCCCAGGGCCATTACTTCGTCATGGGCGACAACCGCGATGCCAGCAGCGACAGCCGTGTCTGGGGTTTCGTGCCGGACGAAAACATTGTCGGGCGCGCCTTTTTCATCTGGTTCAACTTCAATGACATGAAGCGAATCGGTCGCTTCCACTGATGACGGGGAATGTAGTCATGACTCAATCTCGCCAGCGCGGCCTCAGCCTGATCAGCGTGATGATTGTCGGCGGCCTGCTCGCTTTCGTACTGTTGATCGCCTTTCGCACGGTGCCCGCAATCAACGAATACATGGCGGTCGAACGCATCGTGAAACTTGTTGCCGAAGAAGGCGACGGTGGCGCGACCCTCACCGAAATGCGCCGCAGTTTTGATCGCCGCGGTCAAATCGACGACGTATCCTCCGTTACCGGTGCGGATCTGACCATCAGCAAAATTGCAGGCAAGGTCGTTGTCGAAGCAGAGTATTCGCGCAAGGTGCCCGTGGCCGGCAATGTCAGTCTTCTGTTCGACTTCCAGGTTTCGAGTGCCGGTATCTGATGTCGGAGTTCAATGAAAGGCTGCAACGCAAACTCGGCCATGTTTTCTCGGATCCAGCGTTGTTGCAGCAGGCACTGACACATCGCAGTTTTGGACAGCGCAACAACGAGCGCCTCGAATTTCTGGGTGACAGCGTACTCAACTGCGTGACTTCGATTGCGCTTTTTGAGCGATTTCCCGACCTCAAGGAAGGGGAGCTGTCGCGCGTTCGCGCTTCGCTGGTTCGCCAGGAGGCGCTGCATCGCCTGGCAGTGGATCTGCAACTTGGCGACTGTTTGTGTCTCGGTGAAGGCGAGTTGAAGTCAGGCGGCTTCCGTCGTCCATCCATCCTTGCGGACGCGGTCGAAGCCATTATCGCAGCGGTGTTTCTGGATGCCGGCTTTGAAGCCGCAAAGACCGTCATCGACCGCCTGTATGTGCCGCTGCTCGCAGAAGTGAATCCGGCTGCACCGTCCAAGGACCCGAAGACGGCGCTTCAGGAGTGGCTGCAGGGCCGAAAGATTGCCTTGCCCACCTACACCATGGTGCAGGTTCTCGGCGAAGCACATGCGCAAGAGTTTGAAGTGTCGTGCGAAGTGCCGAAACTCGCCGTGCGTACGGTCGGTCGCGGCACCAGCCGCCGTGCTGCCGAGCAGCAGTCGGCCCAACTCGCACTGACCAAATTGAGGAAGAAATGAATACAACGCCGGACAAGGACGAACCCATCGACAAACCAGACTTTCGTGCTGGCTTCGTCGCCATTGTCGGTCGGCCCAACGTCGGTAAATCGACCTTGCTCAACCGTCTGATCGGGCAGAAGATCAGCATCGTGTCGAGCAAGGCGCAGACGACGCGCCACCGCGTGACGGGAATCCTGACGAACAAGGACGCGCAGTTCATCTTTGTCGACACGCCGGGCTTTCAGACCCAGCACCGCAATGCGCTGAACCGCTCGATGAACCGTACAGTGTCGCAGGTGCTCTCCGATGTCGACCTGGTGTTCTTCGTGGTCGAAGCCGGGCGCATGGGCGACGACGACAAGCGCGTGCTCGAAGTGATTCCGGAAGACGCGAAGGTGGTTCTGGTCATCAACAAGGTGGACCAGCTCAAGGAGAAGGCCCGTCTGCTTCCGTTCATCGAAAGTGTGCGCGGTCTGCGCGACTTCGTCGAGATCGTGCCGTTGTCGGCGGAGCGCGGCAACAACTGCGACACCCTGATCAGCGCGGCAACCCCGCTGCTGCCTGAAGGCATCGCAATGTACGAGGAAGACGAGATCACCGATCGCAGCGAACGCTTCCTTGCGGCGGAATTCCTGCGTGAGAAGCTGTTCCGCTTGCTTGGCGACGAACTGCCTTACGGCATCGCAGTCGAGATCGAGAAGTTTGAAACCGAGGGTCGTCTGCGCCGGATCCATGCAGCAGTGATCGTGGACAGGGCAGGGCACAAGGGCATCGTGATCGGCAAGGGCGGCGAGAAGCTCAAGCGCATCTCGTCGGAAGCCCGCGTCGAACTGGAGAAGCTGTTCGACGGCAAGGTGTTTCTCGAGGTGTGGGTCAAGGTCAAGAGTGGCTGGGCCGACGACGAGCGTGCGCTGAAGAGCCTCGGGTACGAGTGAGCACGCGTCGACGTGGCGCTGAAGCAACGTATCGAGCAGCAGCCGGCATGGGTGCTGCACACGCTACCCTGGCGTGAAACCAGCCTGATCGTCGAAGTCTTTTCGCTCGAACATGGGCGTGCGGCGCTTGCCGCAAAGGGCGCGCGGCGGCCGATGTCCGCCCTCCGGGGCGTCCTGATGGCATTTCAGCCCCTGCTCATGGACTGGTCCGGCGGGGGCGAGGTGAAGACGCTGATCCGTGCGGAGTGGCGTGGCGGCCAGCCACTTCTGACCGGACGTGCCTTGCTGTGCGGTTACTACCTCAATGAACTCATGCTCCGCCTCACTGCGCGGGAAGATCCGCACCCAGCGCTGTTCGAGGCCTACGAATCCGCCGTCACCGCGCTCGGCCGCAACGAGAGCCTCCCGCCGATTCTCCGTCGTTTCGAACTCACGCTGCTGCAGGAACTCGGCTACGGTATCGCGCTCGACTGCGCCGAGGATGGGGCGGTCCGGCCGACCGGTCGCTACCGCTATATAATCGAACGAGGCCCTGTCGCAGTGGATCTGGCGGTGAATGCGGATGAGATCGAGGCATTCGGCGAGGACGATCTGCCGGTCAGCGGGCAGACGCTGCTCGACATGGCGGCCGATGATTTTTCCCGCGCCGAAACGCTGGTTCAGTCAAAGCGGCTGCTGCGTGCGCTTATAAACCACTACCTCGGCGGGCAGCAGTTGCAGTCGCGCCGGGTGCTGAAGGAGTTGCAGGAACTGTGATCGAACTGGGCGTCAACATTGACCACGTCGCCACGCTGCGGCAGGCACGTCGTACCTGGGAGCCCGACCCGGTATGGGCCGCGGTCGAAGCGCATCTGGGTGGAGCCGATGGCATTACCGTGCATTTGCGCGAGGATCGCCGGCATATCAACGACAGCGACGTGCGCCGGCTGCGTGAGCTCACACAGGTGAAGCTCAACCTCGAGATGGGGGCAACCGACGAGATGGTCGACATTGCCTGCGCCCTCAAGCCGGAGATGGCGATGCTGGTGCCAGAGGGCCGGCACGAAGTCACCACCGAGGGCGGGCTCGACGTGCTGGCGCAGGAAGCGCGCCTCAAGGACGTTGTCGGTCGGCTTGCCGATGCAGGAATTGTGACCAGCGTATTCATCGACGCGGAGTTGCCGCAGATCGAAGCGGCCGGCCGCATCGGTGCGCGCGTGTGCGAGATCCACACCGGCCCGTATGCGCACGCATTTCATGATGCAGGTCGCGACGCCGAAAGCCCGGCGGCTCTGCTCGAGCTCGACAAGGTTCGGCGGGCGGGTGAGGCTGCTTGCGGGCTCGGCATGCGCTTCAATGCGGGTCATGCCTTGAACTACTACAACGTGGAGCCAATTGCCCGCCTGGCCGGTGTGCGCGAGTTGCACATCGGCCATGCAATTGTCAGCCGCTCCGTGTTCATCGGCCTGCGTGCCGCGGTGGCCGAAATGAAGCGGCTGATCCGCGAAGCCGCAGCCCACGCTGCCCACCGGGCGTGACGCAGCACCAATGATCCACGGGGTAGGGACCGACATCGTCCGCGTAAAGCGTCTGAGTGAGGCGCTTGAACGTCACGGCGAGCGCTTCGCGCTGCGAATCCTTGCCGAGTCCGAACACGATGCCTGGCGCGCGAGTCAGGATCCTGCCCGGATGCTGGCAAAGCGTTTCGCCGCCAAGGAGGCCTTTGGAAAAGCGCTCGGCACCGGCGTTGCGGTACCGGCCACATTGCACGCCGTCGCGGTCGCGCATGACGAGCTCGGCAAACCGCTGTTTTCATTCGACCCGCGTCTGGAAGCGTACATGCGCGAACGCGGGCTGCATGCTCACCTCAGTCTTTCTGACGAAAACGATTACGTCGTTGCGTTTGCGGTCATCGAGAAACCATGAATACTGCTCCCCTCAAGCTGCCACGCGGCCCTGTCATGCTCGACGTTGCCAGCACGGAACTCGACGACGACGAGCGCGAGCGCCTGTGCGATCCGCTGGTCGGCGGGGTCATCCTGTTCGCACGCAACTTCTCCGGATCCGAACAACTCGCTGCCCTGACGGCCGAGATCCATGGTTTGAGGGACCCTGCGCTTGTGATTGCGGTCGACCATGAAGGTGGGCGTGTGCAGCGGTTTCGTACCGATGGCTTCACCCGCCTGCCGGCGATGCGCACGCTGGGGCAGATGTGGGATCACGATCATCTTGCAGCGCTCGATGCGGCACGCGCGACCGGCCACGTCCTCGCCGCGGAGTTGCTCGCGCATGGTGTCGATCTGAGCTTCACGCCGGTGCTGGATCTCGACTACGGTGTGAGCCGCGCGATCGGCAATCGTGCCTTTCACCGTGACCCTCAGGTCGTCGCAACGCTGGCCCAGGCGCTTTCGGCCGGAATGGCCGAGGCGGGCATGGCATGTGTCGGTAAGCATTTTCCTGGGCATGGCTTCGTCGAGGCCGATTCGCACCATGATATTCCGATCGACGACCGCGACTTCGAAGCAGTATGGGCGGAGGATATCGCGCCCTATCGCCACCGGCTCGGACGCCAACTGGCCGGCGTCATGCCGGCGCACGTGATCTATCCGAGGGCCGACCCCGCACCAGCGGGTTTCTCCGCGTTCTGGCTGCAGGATGTATTGCGCAAGCGCATCGGGTTCGACGGTGTGGTCTTCAGCGACGATCTGAACATGGAAGGCGCGAAGGTCGCCGGTGACATTCTTGGCCGCGCCAAGGCCGCCTACGAGGCCGGATGCGACATGATTCTGGTGTGCAATCGCCCGGACCTTGCGGCCGATCTGCTGGATCGCTGGGCCCCGATACCCAATCCGGAGAGCCTCGCCCGAATTGCGGCGCTGGCGCCTGCAAAGTCTCGCCCGTCCAGGCCGGCAGACCCGTTTGCGCTGGAGGTGCACGGTCCCTACCTGGCTGCGCGAACACAGGTGCTGTCGATGCCTGCCGACGTGCCATCTGGCCCCTCCATGGCCGCGTCCACGATTGGTGACAAGACCCGCTCCTGAGGCCACCGGCTCCCCGGCGCAGTGATTTTCCGGGGAGGGGCAGCAACACCTGCAGTGACGCCGCACACCAGCGAACGGCTTTGACGCCGTCGTACAACCAGACTGAATGCGCAGCGCATATGAGCACAACTGATGAGCCCGCGGGTTTCGATGCAAAGTCCTTCCTCCGCAATCTGACGGAGGAGCCCGGCGTCTATCGGATGATCGGCGCCGACGACAAGGTGTTGTATGTCGGCAAGGCCAAGAACCTCAAGCGCCGCGTCTCGAGCTACTTCCAGCGCACGCTGTCGAGCCCTCGCATTGCCATGATGGTGGCGCAGATCGTGCGCGTCGATGTGACCTCCACCCGCTCCGAGGCCGAGGCGCTCATCCTCGAGAACAACCTCATAAAGAGTCTCGCGCCGCGCTACAACATCCTTTTTCGTGACGACAAGACCTATCCCTATATCGAATTGTCTGGCGACGCGTTTCCGCGGCTTGCTTACCATCGCGGAGCATTCACCAAGGGGGCACGATATTTCGGACCGTTCCCGAACGCCTACGCGGTGCGCGAGAGCATCCATCTCCTGCAGAAGACCTTTCAGCTTCGAACCTGCGAGAACTCGGTGTTCCAGAACCGCTCGCGCCCCTGTCTGCTCAATCAGATAAAACGCTGTACCGGCCCCTGCGTCGGCCTGATCGACAGCGCCGACTACGCTGCGGATGTCAGACTTGCGAGCCGCTTTCTCGACGGACAGGCGAGCGAAGTGATCGACGACCTGACCGGGCGCATGCATGCTGCGTCCGACCGCCTCGCCTTTGAAGAGGCGGCGGCCTGCCGTGATCAGGTCAGGGTGCTCCAGGCGGTGCTTCACCGCCAGTTCGTCGACAGCCGCAAGGACGAGGACGTCGATATTCTTGCGGCTGTCGAAGAGGACGGTCTCACCTGCATCAATATCGCGATGATTCGAGGCGGCCGGCATCTCGGAGACCGGCCCCAGTTTCCTTCCGGAGCGAGCGTCTCCGGTGCGCTCGACGGTCTGCTCGCATTCGTCGAGCAGCACTACGCTGAGCATCCCATTCCCGCGCGGATTCTGGTCAACCTTGACCCCCAGAGCGTGAAGGAAACGCTCGCCGAAATCAGCGAGCGGCCACAGGGTGTGGTGTCACCACGATATGCCGCCGAGAAGGCATGGATGGAGATGGCGGAGAAGAATGCCCATCTCGCCATTCAGGGGCGTGCGCGGGACGCCGGGCGGATCGAGCAGCGACTCGATGCCTTGCGCGACGCACTCGATCTCGCCGAGGCTCCGCACCGCATAGAGTGTTTCGACATCAGCCACACCATGGGCGAAGCAACCGTGGCCTCCTGTGTGGTGTGCGAAGCGGGCGCAATGAAGCGCTCCGAATATCGACGCTACAACATCGAGGGCATTACCGCGGGCGACGATTTTGCAGCCATGCGCCAGGTGCTGGAACGCCGCTACGGCAAGGTCGCAGCAGGCGAGGGCGTCTGCCCCGACCTCATCCTCATCGACGGGGGGAAGGGGCAGGTGAGTGCTGCGGCCGCGATCCTGGCCGAAGTCGGACTCGAATCGGTGTCGATGGTCGGTGTGGCCAAGGGAGAGGGGCGCAAGGCCGGGCTTGAGACGCTGATCTTTCCCGATGGCCGGGAGGGGCTTGCACTCGGCGGCGCATCATCGGCCCTCCATCTCATCATCGAGATCCGCGACGAAGCGCACCGCTTTGCGATCACCGGCCACCGTGCGCGCCGGGGTAAGGCACGTATCGGATCCAAGTTGGATGACATCCCCGGCGTCGGACCTGCCCGTCGGCGCAACCTCCTTGCGGCCTTTGGCGGGCTGGACGGTGTGCGCAATGCAACCGTCGAGGACCTGTGTCGGGCCGATGGCATCAGCCGCGCGCTTGCCGAACAGATATACTCGGCCCTGCACTGACAATTCGGGCGAAACCGCCGCGCCGCATGCCTCTCAATATACCCAACGCCCTGACCTGGGCCCGCATCGCCATGATCCCGCTTTTCGTCGGCGTGTTTTACCTGCCCGACACATGGGTGAGCCCGGCGCAAAAGAATCTGTTCGGTACTGCAGTCTTCGTCCTTGCCGCAGTGACCGACTGGTTCGATGGCTATCTCGCGCGGGTGCTTCGGCAGACCTCGGCCTTCGGCGCGTTTCTCGATCCCGTTGCAGACAAGCTGATGGTGGCTGCGGCGCTCATCCTGCTGGTTCAGCTTGCGAGGGTCGACGCGATCATCGCGGTCATCATCATCGGGCGCGAAATCACGATTTCGGCCCTGCGCGAATGGATGGCACGGGTGGGCGAGTCCGCGAGTGTTGCGGTCGCCTACATCGGCAAACTGAAAACAGCAGCACAGATGACAGCCATTCCCTTGCTGCTATACAATGCGCCCCTGTCGTCGATTGACCTCCGCTTCGTGGGCAGTATTCTGATCTACGTGGCGGCGGCTCTTACGCTCTGGTCGATGGGGTATTACCTCCGTCGAGCCATGCCGAGGTTGGCGCGGCATATGGATCGCTAAGAGATTTTTTAATAAAAGGTTGACACAGTTTAAAAGCCGTCTATAATGGCGGTCTTTCGAGAGCGGCAGTAGCTCAGTTGGTAGAGCGATACCTTGCCAAGGTATAGGTCGAGAGTTCGAGACTCTTCTGCCGCTCCAAAGAATTTTGAGTCTGTATTTATCCAGACTCGTGGCGCCGAAAGGTTGCCGACCAAGGATTAAAGGCGCGATAGCAAAGCGGTTATGCACCGGATTGCAAATCCGTGTAGGTCGGTTCGACTCCGGCTCGCGCCTCCAGGCTGTAAAGGTTTTAGAGCGGCAGTAGCTCAGTTGGTAGAGCGATACCTTGCCAAGGTATAGGTCGAGAGTTCGAGACTCTTCTGCCGCTCCAGTATGCAGAACCGGACAAGTGATTCACACTTGTCCGGTTTTTTGCATTTGGAGACCGGTCCGATGCTGCATCCCCCCTTTCAGTTGCCACACGGTGCCGTGCTGCCAGACTTTGATTGTGGCGGTCTCTTCGGCCTTGCGCGCGACCTCGGCGCCTGGTTGCGCCGGCCCGAGTTTCCACTCGAGATTGGCGGATTCGGAACGGAAGGCAGCGGGCCAGTCGTTCTTCTGGTCATCGATGGGCTTGGCGACACTTTTCTCCAGCGTCACGGGCAGCACAGCGCGATTTTCAAGCACCGTGTGCGGCGCCTCACCTCCGTATTTCCGAGCACCACCGCCAGCGCCGTCACGACCCTGCTGACAGGTCTTGCGCCTGCGCAGCATGGCCTGACCGGCTGGTTCATTCATGATCGCCGCTTTGGCGGCGTCATTGCCCCCTTGCCGCTCTATCGTCGGGGCGGAGGGCGCCTGCGCGGTCCGGCACTGACTCAACGGCTTTTTCCATACGCCGGAATGATCGCTGGCAGCACGTTACCGGTGACCATGATCTCGCCTCAGGATATCGCCTGGTCGCCATTCTCGCGCCGGCATGGCCGCGGAGCTGATCTCCGTGCGTACGCACGTCCGGACGCATTCATACCCGCAGTCCTTGATGCGGCCTTGCAGTCCGGAGACCGGCGGCGCTTCATTCACGCCTATTACCCGCGCTTCGACGCCATTTGCCACCACTACGGCGCCCAGTCACCCAACGCGGTCTCGGAATTTTCACGTATCGATCGCTACTTTGAGCAACTGTTGAATGGGCTGGCAGGACGCGGTGCGACTGTCATCCTGACAGCGGATCATGGCTTCATCGACGCCGCGGATCGTCGTCACCTCCACCTGCGCACAATGCCGGCGCTGGCTGCGCTGCTGGATTCGCCCCTGTTCGGCGAACGGCGGGTCGCATTCTGCCGGGCAAGACGCGGCGCAGGCCCGGATTTCGAGGCCTTGGCGCGGGATCGGTTGCGGGGCAGGGCGGTTGTCGTGCCCTCGGCTCGATTGATCGAGTCGGGCTTCTTCGGGCCTGGCCCACTCAATCCGCGCCTTGCTGAGCGCTGTGGCACGCATACCCTGTTGATGGAGCCTGGATGGACGCTGAGTGATCGCATGCCGGGTGAGCGGCCGCACAGAATGGTGGGCGTCCACGGGGGGCTGAGTGCCGACGAAATGTGGGTGCCCCTGGTGCTCGCGCAGCCCTGAACTGTCACGGCCGTGTCAACGCTTCTTCATCGGGCGGTCATGCGGTATTTCTATCCTGCGGCCTGAACCAGGAGGCGGATATGGCTGAGAACGCAGCAAGGAAACGCGGGCTGATCACGGCTCATGCAGGTGATCGCGATGCGGGTTGGCTGGAGAGGGCGCTGTGGCAGCTTGAGGCCGACTGGGGGCCACTGACGGGTGTCGGCGGGCCCTTGTGTTTTGTTGTGGACGAATGTGCGGATGTCGCTGCCAGTTTCAGTGCAGATCCTCATCTGGCGGAACTGGCAGCACAATGATTCCTTCTTCGAGCAATTCACCCATTTCATCACCCGAAGCGGCACCGCGTATGCTCCGCGGCTCAACTTCCCCGCGGTGAATGCGCCGCGCCTCGTCGGGGAAACGGCTGCCGACATCCTCTGCCTGGCGCGCAAGCTGTCGTATTGTTGCAGCAAACCGCGCAGCCTGGTCGCTTCCCGACTGCGGCGCGGCCGGCATGGTCGCTGTGGCCGGCGCCTGTGGGGCCGGGGTGCTTCGAGTCTGCACATAGGGTGCGCTGGGCATCCGGCGAACCTCGCTGCTGCCACAAATGGGGCAGGACACCTGCTTTCGCTCGAGCTGGGTGTCAAAAGCCGATGCCGAGGCAAACCAGCCTTCAAAGCGGTGCTCCTGGGGGCAGCATAGGTCGATAACAATCACGTTGAAATCTTTCTGGATGTGCTGATAAGTGAGGTGTTCGCGAGGCACCTCGAAATGCGGCTGTTGCTACCGCGGCAGCATTGGAACAACGATGTCGCGGCACGTGGTGCTCATGGCAGCCACTTGTGTTCCCATGCATCCAATGATGGCACATTGTGAGCAAGATCTGCCTCCACCTTTGCGGCCAGCGTGCCAAATAGCGCAGCCAGTTCAGGGCTCGGGTCATCCGGGAATTGCGGCACAAGTTTTACGCGAAGCGCACCCGCAGGCCTCTTGCCTCGCCCGGGCACGCCCGAGCCATCAAGCGCGACCTCTCTTGCCTCAGGCGTGCCCGGAGCCAGTTCGAGCTGAAGCTTGCCGCCTCCGGGCAAGGGAATCGCAAGGGTGCCGCCCGCCAGAAGCCGGAAGGCATTGACCGGTCGCGTAATGACGAGGTCGCGCCCCTCGAGAACAAACAGCGGGTGCGTCGCAATCCGCACGCGCAAGCGAAGGTCGCCGGGAAGGACGCCAGCGTCGTCAGACGCTTCGCCCTTGCCTTCGAGACGCAACTCCTCACCCTGCAGCATGCCGCGGGGAATGCGCACAGACAGGGTCCTGCGCGCCCCGAGCCGGCCAGACCCATTGCACTCCGGACAGGTGGCGCGCTTGGAATAGCCGCGCCCATCGCAGTCCGCGCATGCAACAAGCCCCGATCCGGAGCGGATCCGACCCGAACCATGACAGCACGAGCACAGACGGCTATGCGCCAGTTCCACCACGCCGCTACCGTCACACGCTTCACATGAGGCCTGCGACTCGATCCACACCGACTTCTCGCCGCCGTGGAAGACCTCTTCAATACTCAGTTCGAGGTCCTGAAAATGATCCGCTGCACGTGCTTTCGATTGACTGGAGGAAGCGGCTTCCGCCTCGGGGGGCGCGTCGTCGGCTTCCTCCTCCTCTTGAAACCCCATCATCTGCACGTACGCGGCGCGCAGGCGCTTGAAAGTCTCCAGCGCTTCGGGGGCGGAGTTGCGGTCTGGATGCCACCGCATTGCCAGGCGACGAAAGGCCCTCTTGATGCTGGCCGCATCGGCGTCGGCGGCCACGCCGAGCACGTCATGAGCAGCGGCATCCTTCAGCATGGCATGCCGCTGTGATTCGATGTTGCCTGCAAGCGCGCCGCGTGGCTGTTTTCGCAGCGAACAGGACTGTGCAGCATGACGCGACTATGCGAGAATCCGCGGCTCGCCCGGATGGTGAAATTGGTATACACAGCAGACTTAAAATCTGCCGCCGCATGGCTTACGGGTTCAAGTCCCGTTCCGGGCACCAGACGAGACTTCATGTCGCGAACACCGCGCCAAGGCGCACCCGCCCACGAGCCGCGCGTGTCAGCGGCCCGCCTCGGGCAGAACGATATTGACTTCCAGCACCTCGTAGTTGTCCTGCTTTTCGAGTTGAACCTTGATGTCGTCCGGATTGACCGAAACGTACTTCGAGATCACCTCGATCAGCTCACGCTGGAGAGCCGGCATGAAGTCGGGTTGCGCGGGTCCGCCGTTGCGCTCGTGAGCAATCAGCAGTGACAGCCGGTTCTTTGCAATCTCGGCTGTTTTCTTCTTTTCGCCAAACAGGCGGGCAAGCAGAGACATATCACTTGCCTCCGAAAAGGCGCTTCATCAGCCCCGGTTTCTCGTAGTTTACGAAACGCAGCTCACGGTTTTCACCGAGGAAGCGCGCGACCACATCGGAATAGGCCTCGGCAACGTCCGAACCCTTGAGGTGAATGGCGGGTGTGCCCTGGTTGGAAGCGTGAAGCACCGACTCCGACTCGGGAATGACACCGATCAGCGGCACGCGCAGCAACTCCTGCACATCCTTGTACGACAGCATTTCGCCGTCTTCGACGCGCTTGGCAGAGTAACGCGTGACCAGCAGGTGCTCCTTGACCGGCTCACCACCTTCGCGGGCACGCTTCGACTTCGACTGCAGGATGCCGAGGATGCGGTCCGAGTCGCGAACCGAGGACACTTCCGGGTTGGTGGTGACGATCGCTTCGTCGGCAAAGGTGAGGGCCATCACGGCACCACGCTCGATACCGGCAGGCGAATCGCAGACCACATAGTCGAAGCCCATGTGCTCAAGATCATGCAGCACCTTCTCGACGCCTTCTTCCGTCAGCGCATCCTTGTCGCGCGTCTGGGAAGCGGGAAGGATGAAGAGGTTCTCGCAGTGGCGGTCCTTGATCAGCGCCTGGTTCAGCTTGGCCTCGCCATTGACCACGTTCACGAGGTCATACACGACACGGCGCTCGCACCCCATGATGAGGTCGAGGTTGCGCAGACCGACGTCGAAGTCGATCACGGCCGTCTTGAAGCCGCGCAGGGCCAGTCCTGACGAGAATGCAGCGCTGGTGGTGGTTTTACCTACGCCGCCCTTGCCAGAAGTAATGACGATGACTTTCACGTTTTCCCCTTGAATGTATGTATGCCGCGTCAGTCGAGCTGCTGCGGTTCGATTTCTATGGTCTGTGCATTCCCAGCGTCGTTCAGTCGCACCATGGCACCACGCCCGGCAATTGCCTCAGGGATGCCTTTTTCGAAGGTGCGATAAACGCCGGCGATGGAAACCAGCTCCGGACCGAAATTGGTTGCAATGATGCGCGCCTTGCTGTTTCCCTGCGCACCAGCCAGCGCTCGGCCACGAAGCGGGCCGAAGCAGTGAATGCTGCCGTCGGCGATGACCTCGGCGCCGTTACTCATGCCTGCCAGCAATACCAGGTCGCCACCACGTGCATACACCTGCTGTCCGGAGCGCAGCGGACGCTCGACGAACAGTGTGTTGGGAAGGGACGCCGGAGCTGAAGGGGCCGCGGGTTGCGGCGGAGCCTCCGCCTTTGGAGCGGGTGCTGGCGGCGGTGTGCGGGATGTTTCGCTTGCCGGCCGTTCGCGCAGTTCGAGGTTGTCAAGTATGGCCAGTCCGGCCTGACGCGCAGCGGCCGAGAGCTCTGCGGGCAGGTTGCGTACGCCGATCGGTTGCAGCTGATAGCGTCGGAGCAGGGACAGCAGCCCGGCCCAGTCTACACGTCCAGGCGCCTTGGTGATGCCGGAGAAATCGAGAATGGCGGCTTCGCCATTGAAGAAGTCCGGCATGCCGCCGAGCATCTTGTGCAGCGAGTCGGCCAGGCCGACGGGTTCGGTATCGCGCAGGACGGCAATGGTTGCGCCGAGTGTCGTATTGCGAAACTCGATGGAGCGGTTGGGCGCGGACGTGGTCATGTGCAGAGTTTACCGTTTAATCGCGCGAGTTTACTGAGGGTCGGTGAATACGGCAAGAATGTGACGGGCATCGTTGTCACGCCGGCCGCGTTTCAGTGCAGGGTCGGGGGCTGAAACAGCGTATCGATGTCGTCTTCATCGAAACGGTAGGTGTGATTCGACAGTTCGTCATGGACCAGCACCTCGCCCTGTTCGGCAAGTACCGCGCGCACTTCAGCCTCGCCGAGCCCCTGCAGCATGGTTGCGATCTTTTCCGGCTCGGGGGGCCAGATATGGGTAACAGCCCGCGGCGGGTAGATTCTTACGTCTTCTTCGGCAAAAAGGCGGCCAAGCAGCACTTCCGGCGACAGGGTGAGCAGTTCGTCGGGGCGTACGGTCTGCGCAAGCTGCATGATGCGCGACCAGCCGTCCTCGTCCTTTGCATCTGCGCCGGGCAGGCGCTGCACGAACAGCGCGGCGCTGGCGGAGGGATCACAGGCCAGCCAGAGACCCGCAGGCTGTTGCTCGGACTGTTCGAGGTAATGGGAGAACACGCTCGCGATGCTGTCGCCTTCCAGCGGCACCAGACTCTGATAGGGCTGGTCCATGCCCTGGATGTCGAGCGACAGTTGCAGGCGACCATCACCGACAATCTCGCCAAGCGTATCGCCGGTAATTTCGCCTTCCGATTTCGCGTAACCACGCAGGTTCATTTCGGCGTTGCAATCGACCACGAGCAGCCTGAGCGGACCATGACCCTGCACCTGAAACGTCAGCCGTCCGGTTTGCTTGAGGTTTCCGGTGATGATGGCCGATACCGCACTCATCTCGCCGAGCAGGCGGCTGACAGGCGCCGGATAGTGACGCCCGACCTGCATGGCTTTCCAGACGTCGTCAAGACGGACGACCGCACCGCGGATGTCGAGTTTTTCCAGCAGAAAACGCTGTACGTAGCTTGAGGGCAGGGTGCTCATTGATCTTCAGGCTCTGAGGGTTTGATGAAGCTTGCAAAGAGTTGGGGGTCGAACCCCACCAGCAGGTGACCGGATGCCGTTTCGACCACGGGCCGCTTGATCAGGCTCGGGTTCTCCAGCATCAGCTGGACCGCAGCGCTCTGGGTGTCGATCGCCTGCTGCTCGGGCGACAGCTTGCGCCAGGTCGTGCCGCGGGTGTTGATCAGCGTCTTCCAGCCCAGCGCCTTGCTCCAGTCATGCAGCTTGCCGGACGTGATCCCGTCCTTGCGATAGTCATGAAAGCGATATGCTGCGCCGCGCTCGGTAAGCCAGGCGATGCTCTTCTTCATGGTGTCGCAGTTCTTGATGCCGTAGATCACCGTTACCTTGTCCATTTCGTGCTCTCCAACGCGGTCAGGATCCGCTCACTTCTTGCGGGCGCGTGCAAAGGCATCGGCAAACGCATTATTGCCGGCGCTGCGCTCAGCTTGCTTGGGGCGTGCTTCCTGCGGGCGCGCCTGGCGTTGCGGGTTGCCGCGGGGCCCCTGGGGGCGCTCGGGCCGACCGCTGCCTGCATCGCCGCGCGGTGGCTGAACTTCGTCGGCAAGGCGCATGGTCAGCGCAATCCGCTTGCGGACAACATCGACCTCGAGCACCTTCACTTTCACCACCTGACCCGCCTTGACCACCGAGTGCGGATCCTTGACGAAGGTGTTCGACAGCGCCGAGATGTGCACCAGTCCGTCCTGATGCACACCGATATCGACGAAAGCGCCAAAGTTCGTGACATTGGTCACCACGCCTTCGAGCAGCATGCCGGGCTGCAGATCCTTCAGCGTTTCGATGCCATCGCGGAAGGTGGCTGTGCGGAACTCGGGGCGCGGGTCGCGGCCGGGTTTCTCGAGCTCGGCAAGGATGTCCTGTACGGTCGGAAGGCCAAAGCGGTCGTCGGTGAAGTCGGCGGGTTTGAGGCTCTTCAGCATGCTGCCGTTGCCCATCAGCTCGCGAACGCTTTTCTGGACGCGCGCCAGAATGCGCTCGACCACCGGGTAGGCTTCCGGGTGCACCGAGGACGCATCGAGTGGATTGTCACCGGTCTGGATGCGCAGAAATCCGGCGGCCTGCTCGAAGGTCTTGGGGCCGAGTCGCGGCACGTCCTTCAGTGCGCTGCGACTGCGGAAGGGGCCGTTGGCGTCACGGTATTCAACGATATTGCCCGCAAGCGTCGCGTTGAGACCGGAGATCCGGGCCAGCAGCGGGGCCGATGCGGTGTTGACGTCCACCCCGACGGCATTCACGCAATCTTCGACGACAGCGTCCAGGCTCTTGGCGAGCTTGCCCTGGTTGAGGTCGTGCTGATATTGACCAACCCCGATCGACTTCGGATCGATCTTCACCAGTTCGGCCAGCGGATCCTGCAGGCGACGCGCAATCGACACCGCACCACGCAGGCTGACATCGACATCGGGAAACTCACGTGCGGCCAGTTCCGACGCCGAATACACCGACGCGCCCGCCTCAGAGACCATGACCTTGGTGAGCTTGAACTCGGGGTGGCGCTGCATCAGTTCCGCCGCCAGCGCGTCGGTCTCGCGTGAAGCGGTACCGTTGCCAATGGCGATCAGTTCGACCGCGTGCTTCTTCGCCAGCATCGCAAGGGCAGCGAGCGAGGACTCGCGGTCACGACGCGGCTCGAAGGGGTAGATGGTTGCGGTATCGACGAGCTTGCCGGTGGCATCGACAACGGCGACCTTCACCCCGGTCCGGATGCCGGGGTCGAGTCCCATCGTGGTCCGGCTGCCGGCCGGTGCGGCGAGCAGGAGATCCTTGAGGTTGCGGGCAAAGACGCGGGTTGCTTCCTCTTCGGCGCGTTCGCGCAGCTCGCTCATGAGTTCGAGTTCGAGATGGAGCGACACCTTCACGCTCCACGTCCAGCGTACCGTGTCCGCAAGCCAGCGATCCGCCGGCCGGCCCTGATTGCGGATGCCGAAGCGCACCGCGATGCGGCCTTCGCAGGGGTGAGGCGCATCGGGATCGGGGCGCTCAACCTCCAGACCGAGGCGAAGCACGCCCTCATTGCGGCCGCGCAGCAGCGCGAGCGCCCGGTGCGAGGGCATGTTTGCGATCGGCTCCTGAAAGTCGAACCAGTCGCGAAACTTCGCACCTTCGGTTTCCTTGCCCTCAATCACGCTGGAGCGGACGAGTCCGTAATCGTGCAGATAGTTGCGCAGTTCGCCCAGCAGCGTCGCGTCCTCGGCGAACTGCTCCATCAGGATCTGGCGCGCACCATCCAGTACGGACTTTGCATCCTCGAAGCCGGCTTCCGGGTTCAGATAGCGGGCCGCCTCGACCTCAGGCGTAAGTGTCGGGTCGGCAAGCAGCGCCTCGGCGAGCGGCGCAATGCCGGCTTCGCGCGCAATCTGGGCCTTGGTGCGGCGCTTCGGCTTGAAGGGAAGGTAGAGATCTTCCAGGCGTTGCTTGGTATCGGCGTTTTCAAGCTCGGCGCGCAGTGCGGGGGTGAGCTTGCCTTGTTCGTCGACCGACGCGATGACGGTGGATCGGCGGTCTTCGAGTTCGCGCAAATACCCCAGCCGCTCTTCCAGCAATCGCAACTGGGTGTCGTCCAGGCCGCCGGTGACTTCCTTGCGGTACCGCGAGATGAAGGGCACGGTCGCGCCTTCATCAAGCAGTTTCACGGCAGAGAAGACCTGTCTGGCGGGAACGCCGAGTTCATCGGCAATACGGTGTTCGATGGGGGGGAGCATGGCAGGGTCACCGTGGCGAGCACGGCGCAATGGTTCTCATGAAGGGCGCGATGGTGCAGCAAGCGCCGCTGCGGGACAAGGGGGCGACGACAATCGCCCCTTGCCCTCAGAGCGCGACCAGCGTCTGCCTGCCCCACCACTGCTGGTGCGGCGGAAGCTCGACCGCCTGATCGGCAACCGCCGCTTCGGTGCATAACATGCGGCGAAAACCGCTGTTGGGCATGTCGGCGAGTGCGGCGCAACGTGTCTCCCACGGGTTCCAGATCACAACATCCGGAAAACCCTCGGTATTCACGCCGAGACTGCGGCGGTGGTCACGCACGAGAAGCGGACGGGTCACCTTGCAGTAGATGCGGTCGACTTCCGCGTCGACCATGATCCGCTCACCGCTTTCACGACGGACGACGTTGCCCGCAGCCGTATCGCGATAGCTGAAGCCGTAAAGCCCCTCGAGTGCGATCTCCTCGACTTCGCTGACGCGAAGATAGGTATGGAGCGCGCCGGTAAACGAAAACGCCTCGTCGCCGGTGTTCTCGACCGAGAGTTCGAGGTCTAGCCGGTTGTCTTCCACTGCTACCGTCAGTTCAAGGGCGAAGGCGTGCGGCCAGATGGCGCGTGTTTCTTCATCGTCGACGATACGCAGCACCGCAATGGCGAAATCCTCGCCGGTGCGCTGCTCGACGACGCTCCACACCCTGGTGCGCACGAATCCGTGCTTCGGAAGCGTGCCCTGGTCGGCAAACTGCGGAAAGCAGACCGGTACGCCACCCCGAATCGGCACACTGCCGTCAAAGACCGCCTGCTCGCTGAGATAGAGCCACTCCTTGCCGCCACGTGGCGTCCACGACAGCACCTGCCCACCCAGCAGGCTCACCACCACCCGCGCGCCCGAAACGTCCATCGCCAGGGCAGCAAGGCCCTGAAACTCCACCTGTTCGATCGTTGCACTCATCCGGCTCAGTCCTGCAGGGGCAGTACGCCCACCTTGACCGTGTTGTCTTCCGGGTCGTTGGTGAGGATGAAGCCGAGCTTGGAGACGAACTTGAGCATGCGGTCGTTGTTGGAGAGGAACACGCCGTTGATGTAGAGCAGCCCGCGGTTACGTGCGGTTTCGATCAACACGCCCATGAGCTTGCGTGCAAGTCCGCGATGCTGCCAGTCGTCTGCCACGACAACGGCGAACTCGCAGGATTCGCCGTCCGGGTTGACTGCATAGCGACACACGCCGATCTCTTTTTCCACGCCATCGACGTCCATCGTGGCGAGGAAGGCCATTTCGCGGTCGTAATCGATCTGCGTCAGTCGCGCCACCATTGCTGGCGGCAGTTCGCGCATCGTGTTCATGAAGCGGTAGTACTTGGTTTCCTGTGACAGATTACGCACGAACTCCACTTCGAGGTCGGCATCTTCGGGCTTGATCGGACGAATGGTCACGACCGTGCCGTCCGGCACTGTCCACTTGCTGATCAGGTGCGATGGATAGGGGTGAATCGCCATGTGGTCGTAGCGATCGGCGGTGGGCGACACGTTGTCCACAACGATGCGGGCATCGACCGCTACTGCGCCGTTTTCATCAACGATCAGGGGGTTGATGTCCATGCCGGTGATCCACGGCAACTCGCACACCATTTCCGAGACGCGCAACAGCACCAGCTCCAGCGCATCCATGTCGACGGCGGGGAGGTTGCGGAACTCGCCGAGACGGACGGCGATCCGGGTGGAGCGGATCATGTCGCGCACCAGGAAGCCGTTGAGCGGCGGCAGAGCCACCGCGATGTCGCGGTTGGCCTCGACCTGGTTGCCACCTTCACCGAAGGTGATCACGGGGCCGAACACCGGGTCGCGGCGGACACCGATCACCAGTTCGCGACCATTGCGCTTCTGGATCATGGGTTCGATCGAGACACCGTTGATGATGGCGTCGGGCTGGCTCTTCTTTACCGCCTCGAGAATCTCCTGATAGGCCGAACGCACGACGGCGAGACTGGTGAGGTTGAGCCGCACCCCGCCGACATCGGACTTGTGGATCACCGATGCGGAGTCGATCTTCATCACCACCGGCAGACCAATCTCTTCCGCAAGCACCATGGCTTCGGTCGCCGAGCGCGCCACGACGGTCTGCGCAATCGGAATCCGGAACGCGGCGAGCAAGGCCTTGGATTCCATTTCGTTGAGGGTCTTGCGACGCTCACTGAGTGCGGTTTCGATGACCAGACGGGCGCTTTCGACCGACGGCGGCGACAGGTGGGAGAGCGAGGCCGGCACCTGCATCAGCAGTTTCTGGTTGCGGTAGTAGGACGAAATGTGGCCGACCAGCTCCACCGCGGGCTCCGGCGTGCGGAAGGTCGGAATGCCGGCCTCGATGAACATGCGGCGCGACTCCGCCACGAGTTCTTCGCCCATCCAGCAGGTCACCACCGGCTTGTCCGCGGTTTTTTCGATCTCGATGACGGTCCTGGCAACCTCGCTCGGATTGGTCATGGCCTGCGGGGTCAGCATTACCAGCACGCCATCAACGTTGGGGCCGTCGATGACCGCCTGCAGGGTCTTGCTGTAGCGCTCGGGGTCGGCGTCGCCGAGGATGTCGATCGGATTGCCGCGCGACCAGCCTGCCGGAAGGATGGCGTTGAGCTTCTCCATCGTGCTGTCGGAGAACTCGCTCAGCGGAATGTCGATATCCATTGCGCGGTCGGCTGCCATCACACCCGGTCCGCCGCCGTTGGTAATGATTGCAAGGCGGTTGCCGCGCGGCCGGAAATGGGAGAACAGCGCATTGGCAGCGGCAAAGAGCTGGCCAAGGTTGTACAGGCGGATCACGCCGGCACGACGGAGTGCGGCGTCAAAGACGGCATCGTCGCCTATCGGGGCGCCCGAATGCGACAGAATGGCGCGCGACACGTCCGGATGACGCCCGGCCTTGATCAGCAGCACCGGCTTTACCCGCGCTGCGCCGCGAAGCGCGCTCATGAAGCGGCGTGCATCGCGGATACCTTCGACGTACAGGAAGATGCTCTCGGTACGCGGATCCGAGATCATGAACTCGAGCACCTCGCCGAAATCGATGTCGCTTGAAGTGCCCAGCGACACCACAGCGGAAAAGCCCACGTTGTTCGGTTTTGCCCAGTCAAGAATGGCCGCACACAGCGCGCCCGACTGCGAGATCAGACCGATGCTGCCCTTGCTGGCCGTCGCATGGGCAAACGTGGCATTGAGTCCGAGGTCGGGGCGCATGATGCCAAGGCAGTTCGGCCCGAGCAGACGAATCTTGTGCCGCCGCGCCGCTTCGACAACGTGGCGTTCGTAGAGGGCGCCACGCGGGCCTGCTTCGGAAAATCCGGATGACAGCACGACGGCTGCCTTCACCCCGGCACGGCCGCAGCTGTCGATGATGGCCGCGACCTTCTCGGCGCGGACGGCCACGACCGCAAGGTCCAGCCGCTGCGGAACATCTTCGACGGATTTGTAGCAAATCAGGTCGAATACGTTCTCATGCTTCGGATTGACCGCGAACAGCCGCCCCTTGAAACCCGCATCGATCATGTTGCGCATGAGCACGCTGCCGAGCGAATTTTCGCGCTCGCTGGCACCGATAATGGCTACCGAGCGGGGCTCGAGAAGCGGGGAAAGATAGTGTTTTTCATTCATGAAAGGGCTGCCCTGTAAGGGTATGACGCCGTCGGCTCAGGCCTTCAAGGTCGGTTGACCATGACGGATCATCGATAATGAGCAAATTATACTGCAGTGCACAATAAGCCTGCCTAGGGATTACCCTAGGTTGCGAAAAGGGTTCACCTGTTTCGCGCCGCACATTGTGTATCGGCTTCGATGCACGGAAATTGACGCTTGTCACAGGGTGAAGAAAAAACGCGCGCCGCGACCGGGCTCTGCCTCTGCCCGTATGCTGCCGCCATGGCGCTGAATGATGCGCTGAACGGTCGCCAGGCCGATTCCGGTGCCAGCAAACTCGGCGCTGTTGTGCAGACGACTGAAAGGGCGGAAAAGACTTGCCGCAAAAGCCATGTCGAACCCGGCCCCGTTGTCTTCAACGCAGAACACCCGCCGCTCTCCCTCCAGACTGACGCCGAAACTGATTTTTGCGTCCGGCTTGCCGGCCGAGAACTTCCACGCATTGCGCAACAGGTTCTCAAGCATCACGCGTACAAGCACGCGATCCGCACTGACGGTCATTTCACGCGTAACTTCGAACTCAACCTTGCGCTCGGGTTCCTCAGAGCGGATCTCGTCAATGATCTGCAGTGCGAGTTCGGACAGATTGACGGCCTCCTTGTGCACCGACTGCCGGGTCAGTCGCGCGAGCTCGATGAGTGCATCGATCAGGTGCGCCATGCGGTGGGTGGCACGGCGGATGCGTTCGATATAGTTGGTCGTCGCGGGCGTGAGCTGCCCGCTGAGATCTTCTTCGAGAATGCGCGCGAAGCCATCGATCGCCCGCAACGGGGCGCGCAGATCGTGGGACACCGAATAGGAAAACGCTTCGAGCTCGCGATTGGCCGCTTCCATCTCTGCGGTGCGGAGCCGAACCCTCGATTCAAGCTCCTGATTGACGTTTTTCAGGGTGAGCTCAGCGACCTTGCGCGAGGAGATGTCGTCCAGTGTCCCGGCAATGCCCCTGATCTCACCGTTGCTGCCGATGAGCGGGCGTCCCGAGGCCTCGATCCAGCGGATTTCGCCCTTTCGGGTGCGCAACCGGGTCTGGCAGGTGCATTCCGAAATTTCACCCGACATGATCTGTGCAAGCATGTGCCTGACGCCCGGGCAGTCGTCGGGGTGCAGAAAATCGGTAAACGGCCGCCCCAGACTGCGCTCGATCGTGTGTCCGGTGAGACGGTGCCATACGCCGTTCAGAAAACTCAGGCGTCCATCAGGATCGGTCTGGAAGATCACCTCGATGACCGACTCGACCACGTCGTGGTAGCGCTGCTCGCTTTCATTCAGCGCCCGCTCGGCACTCACGCGCGAGGTCACACTGCGCCCGATGCCGTGATAGCCGACGAAAACCCCTGCTTTGAAGACGGGGCTCCCGACAAGTTCATAGTAATGGATTCGGTTGTCTTCGGTCTTGTGCGAGAAGACCAGACTGGTTCGTTCATGCTGATCGAGCCGTCGACGATATTCGGTCCAGTCCTGTTCTGTAGCGTGAATCGCGGGGCTCTCCCACGGGGCCCGACCGATCAGGCGCTGCGGGTCCTCGCCGGTCTGTTTCTCAAAGCCAGCGCTGATATCGGTATAGCAGTGTGCGTCGTCGGTCTCCCAGCGCCAGTCGCTGGCGAGTTCGAGCAGCTCGCGCAAGCGGTTGCGTTCTTGCAGCAGCTTCCGATCGGGACGCGCGCGTTTGTCGGCCTTGCCGCGCAGCAGTCCGAGCGTGAGCATGCCCGCCACCACGAGTGACGGGAACGCCAGAATGCTCAGCCAGTCGGGGCTGTTCACCCTGCGGCCTCGGTCATTCCGGTGTAAGACGGGCGGGGCTGCCGCTTGCCGTGAGTGAGTCCGGTATGTGCCAGAACCATGTCTGCTCCTTCATCAACGCGTGTGCGTCGGTAGAATGAGGTGACCTGCTGTTGCTGCCTCCCTTCATGATAATGCCTTACAGAGCGGACAATGACCGAATTCAACCAGTCTCGTAACCCATCCGGTTGTGCTGGACATGGCGCCGGCGGAGACCCGTCGCCGTGGGTGCGCCGTTTCAGCGCCCTGATTCCGGCGGGCGGGCATGTGCTCGACTATGCCTGCGGCGGAGGGCGTCACGCCCTGTGGCTTGCCCGCCACGGCTATCGCGTCGAAGCGGCTGACCGCAATCGCGACGCATTGGCTGGTCTCGCGCAAGAGGAAGGCATTTCCACCCGTGAAGTTGACCTCGAATCGAGCGACTGGCCCTATGTCGGCCAGTTCTTTGATGCAGTCGTGGTCTGCAACTACCTGTACCGGCCCGGCTTCGAACGCCTGCTCGATCTGCTGCCCGAGGGCGGGGTGCTGATCTACGAAACCTTCATGGCCGGAAACGAGCAGTTTGGCAGGCCTGCGAGCCCCGATTTCCTGCTGCTGCCAGGCGAGCTTCTGACGCGCTGTGCGGGATGGCAGATCGTCGCCTTCGAGCAAGGCGTCGTGAGCAGCCCCCGTCAGGCCGCGATCCAGCGCATCTGTGCCGTTCGCGGTCCAGCGCTTGCAACGGTGCTGCCCTGATCAGGCAGGCAGCTTCGCCAGAATCTGCTGCGCAATCAGGTCGATGCCTGCGGGCGACAGGTCGCGGGTCTCGAACGCGGGTGCACCGGCCAGGCCGGGAAAGTTGCCGCCCTGCGAGCGACGGTAGAGCGGATCGTAATGCAGGTCGATGAACTCACCGAACAGGGTCGGCAAGTCGCGGCTTTCGGCAAGCTGCCGCCAACGCGCCAGTGTTTCATTGCTCTGCAGACTTCTCAGGCGTTCGATGTTCTGCAGCAGGGTGGGAATGTCATCGCCCAGATAGGCATAGTCTCGGATCAGGAAGCTTAGCCTGGCGTCGCGTTCTGCCTCGATCCGGATGCACGGTGCGGCGCGCATTGCGCCGATCAGCGGCTCCGGAATATGGGTGCGGCCAATCTTGCGGCTTTCGGCCTCGACAAACACGGGCCGCGCCGGATCGAGTTTGCGGATGCGGTCATACAGCGTGGTCTCGAAGCCCTTCTGCGTCGGCTGGGGTCGGTCGGGCAGGGCACCGAGCACCGAACCCTTGTGCGCCGCGATGTCCTCAAGGTCAAGCACCTGGGCGCCGTGCCGGGCAAGTGCCTCGAGGATGCGCGTTTTCCCGCTTCCGGTTGCGCCACAGATCATGCGCAGTTGCAGTTGCGGTGCCAGTGTCTCGATCTGTTCGATCACCAGGTGCCTGAACTGCTTGTAGCCACCGGCGAGTTGTTGTGCGTCCCACCCGATCAGGCGCAGCCAGGTCACGAACGATCCGCTGCGCTGGCCTCCGCGCCAGCAGTAGACAAGAGGGCGCCAGCTGCGGGGCTTGTCCTGCATGTAGCCCGAGACATGACGGGCGATGTTCTCTGCCACCATTGCGCCACCGATGCGACGGGCTTCGAAGGCTGATTTCTGCTTGTATATGGTTCCGACAACGATCCGCTGTTCGTTGTCCAGCACCGGCAGGTTGATGGCCCCGGGTACGTGGTCCTCGGCAAATTCGGCGGGGGTACGGACGTCGATGATCTCGTCAAAGGTTTCCAGCTGTGCTACGGTCGCGACGCCTTTCTGCATGTATTGTTACGGGCAAGGTCGCAATGTTGCCGACTGCCCGGTACTCCCTTCAGGTCATGGATCAGATCAAACTTACCCAATTCTCCCACGGCGGTGGATGTGGCTGCAAAATTGCCCCCGGCGTCCTATCTGAACTGCTGTCGCAAATGCCGCCCGGCCTTGTCCCGCCCGATTTGCTGGTCGGTACCGATACCGCGGACGATGCAGCGGTGTATCGCCTCAACGACCGCCAGGCCGTGGTGGCGACCACCGATTTCTTCACCCCGATCGTCGACGACCCGCGCGACTTTGGTCGCATTGCGGCCACCAACGCCCTGTCCGACGTTTATGCGATGGGCGGCACGCCGATCTTTGCACTGGCCATTGTCGGCATGCCGCTCGACAAGCTCCCGGGTGAGGTGATCGGTCGCATTCTCGAGGGCGGTGCTTCCGTGTGTCGCGAAGCCGGCATTCCCGTTGCGGGTGGGCACTCGATCGACGTGCTCGAACCCATCTACGGCCTCGTCGGGATCGGGGTGGTCGACCCCGCGCGGGTTCGCACCAATTCCGGCGCACGCGAAGGCGACGCACTGATCCTTAGCAAGCCGCTCGGGATCGGCATTCTGTCGGCCGGTCTGAAGAAGGGCATCCTCAGTGCGGATGGCTACGCCGAAATGCTGCGATGGACCACGACGCTGAACCGTGTCGGCGCAAAACTTGCCGAGCTCGATGGCGTGCACGCCATGACCGACGTGACCGGCTTTGGGCTTGCAGGCCACCTGCTCGAGATGTGTCGCGGGGCAGGGCTTGCGGCCGAGGTCGAGTTCGACAGCCTGCCTGTGATTCCGGAGGCGCTGCACCTCGTTCGCGACGGCGTCGCAACCGGCGCATCGTCCCGCAACTGGGCAAGCTACGGCGCTTCGGTTTCGATGCGCGGAGATGCGCCCGAGTGGCAGCACAAGCTGGTCACCGATCCGCAGACCTCGGGCGGCTTGCTGATCTCATGCGCGCCAGCGCTTGCAAATGAGGTGCTGGCACTGATCGAGGCGGAGCAGGGCAATGCAGCTCGCGTCATCGGCCACATGCGCGCAGGCTCGCCTGTGCTCACCGTTGCCTGACCTGCTCAACGTTTCGCGGTCGCTTGTCCGAGCATCGGTTTGAGCGACGCCCAAACGGTGTCGAGCACTTGAAACTGGGCCTCTGCAGTGGGATGTATGCCGTCGGAAAGAAAGAACTCGGGACGGTCTGCAAAGCCCTCAAGCAGGAAAGGCACGAGGGGCACACCTGTCGCCCGGGCGACCTCGGCATAGGCTGCGGTAAAGCTGCGCGTGTAGGCAGGGCCATAGTTTGGCGGCATCTGCATGCCTACAAGCAGCACCTTGCTGCCGGCCTTGCGCGCCTCCGAAACCATTGCGTCGAGGTTCGCAGCCAGCAGCTTCGTGGGCAGGCCGCGCAGGCCATCATTGGCGCCAAGCTCGATAATGACGACGTCGGGCTTGTGCGTGTTCAGTGCAGCGGGCAGGCGGGAGCGTCCGCCGGCCGAGGTTTCACCGGAAACACTGGCATTCACCACCCGATGGGGGAACCCTTCCGACTCCAGGCGCGTCTGCAACAGGGTGGGCCAGGCCTCTTCGGCTTTGAGCCCGTAGCCGGCAGAAAGGCTGTCCCCCCACACCATGATCGTTGCTGCCTGAGCGGCACCGGCAAACAGAAAAAGCAGGAAGGTGAGCATGGATCGCAGCGGCATTCAAATCTCCAGTCCGGTCCTCGAAGTCGAGGATCTGAGTAAAAGTGTAACGATGGCCGACGGCAAGGGCGAGTTGCATATTCTCAACAGGATCTGCTTCGCGGTCGGTTCGGGCGAGTCGGTGGCGATCGTCGGCGCGTCGGGTTCGGGCAAATCCACACTGCTCGGATTGCTTGCGGGGCTCGATGTTCCCGTCAGCGGCAGTGTGCGAATACTCGGCACCAGGCTGTTCGAGCTCGACGAGGATGAGCGGGCCGCGCTGCGCGGGGAATCCGTCGGCTTCGTTTTCCAGTCCTTCCAGCTGTTGCCGGCACTCACTGCGCTCGAAAATGTGATGCTCCCGCTGGAGCTGGCCGGCAACACCGACGCCGAGGGCATTGCGACCCAATGGCTGGAGCGCGTGGGCCTGGGCAGCCGGATCACGCATTACCCCAAGCATCTTTCCGGCGGCGAGCAGCAGCGCGTCGCACTTGCGCGCGCCTTTGCCGCCAGTCCCCAATTGCTCCTTGCCGACGAACCGACCGGCAACCTCGATGCGGCCACGGGTCAGGCAATCATCGAGCTGATGTTCAACCTCAATCGCGAGGCGGGTACAACGCTGATTCTGGTGACCCATGACGAGTCGCTGGCGCAGCGCTGCGGTCGAATTCTGCGCATGACGGCCGGCGAGCTTGCCGAGGTCGAAGCCGAAGAGACAGCGCCAGGCTGAGCCTGTCTGCGATCACTGCCTCGTGTCTCAGGCGCCATGCATCCGGCGGCGGACGAAATGGGCTCAGGTGCGCACCGAGTGCGCGGGCTTTCCGGCAAGCCTTGCACGAATTGCCTCGGCGCACGCGACGCCCGAGCGGACCGCCGACTCAAGGGTTGCCGGGTAGTCGGAGTCGATGTAATCGCCCGCAAGCCACAAACCGGGTACCGGCGTCCGGATGCCGGGACGGAGAAGATCCGGACGGCACGCAAAAGTCGCACGTTTCTCCACGATCACCTGCGACCACCGGGGCGCCGGAAGGCGGCGTCCGAGCTCGCGCTCGAGCTGGGCAAGCACGGCGAGGATCAGCTCGTCGTGCGACCAGCCTTCGTACTCACCGTGCGCACTGATGACGCAGGCCAGCAGGCCGGCTTCACCCCCGAAGCGGCCGCGATCGAAGGCCCACTGGGCGGGACCGTCCGCGAGCCCGATCATGGCCTCCGGCAGGGTCTGACCTTCACCCAGCGCCAGATAGACGGTTGCGATCGGCTCGTGCGGCAGCGCCTCGATCTGCGCCACCAGGCGGTCACACGCCCCAGTTGATGCGAGCAGGCTGGTCGCGTGGTAAGGCGCGGTGGCGATGACGACCTGGGTCCAGGGCTGGCTGCCCGGATCACCATTGAGCCAGAACCCGCTCTCACTCGGTGTGATCGCGTCAATGCCGTTTCCGGTACGCAGTTTGCCCCTTCGGGTTGCCAGATAGCGCGCAGCGGCGACCGGGAACAGCTCCGACAGATCGATGCGCGGAATCAGCAATTCGCTGGCGGAGGCCGATGCGGCAAGGCTGTCGCGCAACACGTTCGCAAAGATCTGTGCCGAGGCTTCGGCGCTCGGCGTATTGAGTGCCGCCACGCACAGCGGCACCCAGACCAGCTCGCACAGGTTTGCGGTCTGGCGCGTGGTCCTGAGCATGTCGTCTACCGTCATGCCGGCTGCGACACGGAAACCGGCCTTGCGCAGCCAGCGCATCAACCGCAGCATGGCGAAGCGATCCTGCCAGTCAAGTCCCTTTGCCAGCAGCAGCCCGACGGCAAGGTGGAAGGGAGCGGGCAGGGGGGCCGCCTTCAGGCTCATGCGGCCCGGAACATGCAATGTGAGGGGCAGGCGTTCAAGCTGCTTGGGTGAGCCGCCCGTCAGGCGCAGAAGCCGCGTCAGCTCGGTGTAGGCGCCAATCAGGATGTGCTGACCATTGTCGACTTCCCGCCCATCCTTGCGGACGACCCGCGCCCTGCCGCCGAGCGTGAGCGAGCGTTCGAACACGGTGGCGTGAATACCATGGCGTGCCAGCTCGACCGCACAGGCGAGACCCGCATAGCCGGCACCGATGATCGCGACAGCAGGAACGCCGCTCATCTCAACCCTTCATCCAGGTCCAGCCGGCGAGCCAGACCTTGCGCACCGGGGTCAGCGAGGTGCGACGGTCGAGCACCAGGAAGCCATCGCGGGCGATCTCCTTCAGCAGCGTGCGGTAAATCGCCGCCATGACCAGGCCGGGACGCTGGCTCTTGCGGTCGACCGCCGGCAGGCTGGCGAAGGCCTGATCGTAGAACTGCTCGGCACGCTCCGTCTGAAACGCCATCAGCTCACGGAACTTGTCCGAGTACTTGGCTTCGAGAATGTCGCTGGCGGGGACGTTGAAGCGCTGCAGGTCCTCGATTGGCAGGTAGATCCGGCCGCGGCGTGCATCCTCACCGACATCGCGAATGATGTTGGTGAGCTGGAACGCCATGCCGAGGTCATGCGCGTACTTCTGCGTCTGGCGATCGGTGTAGCCGAAAATCTCGGCCGCGAGCAGGCCGACGACGCTGGCCACGCGATAACAGTAGAGCTGCAGGCCCTTGAAATCGAGATAACGGGTCTGCTGCAGGTCCATCTCCATGCCGTCGATGATCTCGAGCAGTTGTTCCTGCGGCAGGCTGAATTGAGCGCTGACGTCCTGAAGCGCGTGACCGACCGGGTGCGTCGGCGTCCCGCCAAACACGCGTCCGATCTCATGCCGCCACCAGTCGAGCTTGGTGTGTGCGAGCGAGACGTCGTGGCATTCATCGACCACGTCGTCGACCTCGCGACAGAATGCATACAGTGCGGTGATCGCCCGGCGCCGCTCGGGCGGCAGGAACATGAAGCTGTAGTAGAAGCTGGAGCCACTCTTGGCGGCCTTGTCCTGGCAGTAATCGTGGGGATTCATTGTTTTTTCTCTTGAAACAGGGCGCGCCAGGCGATTCGCACCCAGTCGGTCTTGCCCAGTACCGGGCGATGGTGGAACACATCGTAACCGGCCGACTCGATGCAATCCAGAATTCGCAGGCCACCGGCGACGACGAGGCGCAACTCCCAGCCCACCCTGCCAGGTAGTCGCAGTGCGAGCGGGGCGCCTTCGAGCATCATCTCGCGTGCGCGTTTCACCTCGAAGGCGAGCAGCGCGCGCCAGCGTTCATCGCATCGTGAAGCATCAATATCGCCCGCATCCACCCCGAAGCGCGCGAGATCGTCCAGCGGAATGTAGATGCGTGTCTTGCGCCAATCGACCGCGACATCCTGCCAGAAATTGATCAGCTGCAGGCTGCTGCAAATACAGTCCGAAAGATGAAAGTTGTCGCCTTCGGTCCTGTCATACAGATGCAGCAGCAGCCGCCCGACCGGATTCGCCGACCGCCGGCAGTAGTCGAGCAGTTCGGGAAAGTCTGCGTAGCGCGTCTTGCCGACGTCCTGGCTGAATGCGTCGAGCAGGTCGCGCAGCAACTGCACCGGCAAGCCGAACTCGCGCACAGCTCGGCCCAGGCGTTCGAATATCGGCGCGAGCGTGGCATCGCGGATGGCTTCGCCGCGTTCCATTGCGTTGAGCGCGTTGCGGTAATCGTTGAGCCGCGCCAGGCGCATCACCGCGGTGGCATCGCCCTCGTCGGCGATGTCGTCCGCGCTGCGCGCGAAGGCATAGATCGCTTCCACCGGTTCGCGCAGACGAGCCGGCAGCAGAAATGACGCAACGGGGAAGTTTTCGTAGTGATCGACGGGCATCGGAACAGGCGGGAAGCACGGATTTTGGCGCGGATGACGCGGGCGGAGTATAAGCGAAGACGCCCTTCGGGCACTTTCTACGTCTTCGGCAGTCAGGTTGCCATGCTCAGAATCGCAAAACTCTGCAAGACCCTCGCGACAGTGCCGCCGCGCAAACTGTTCGATCTGCTCAGCCTCGACGTTACCGCGGGTGAATGCGTGGCCATCATCGGCGAATCCGGGGTCGGAAAATCAACGCTGCTCAACTGCATTTCCGGTCTCGAGCCTGTCAGCAGCGGCAGTATCCGCGTCGGCGACACCGAACTTGCCGGGCTTGGCGACGATGCCCTGTCCCGTTTGCGTCGCGACCGTTTCGGCTTCGTGTTTCAGGCGTTTCACGTTCTTCCGCACCTCACCTTGCTGCAGAACGTGGCGGTGCCGCTGTGGCTGCAAGGACGGCATGGCGCGGAAGCAGCCCGCTGTGCGCAGGACATGCTGGAGCGTGTGGGCCTCGGCAAGCGGGCGGGCGACTGGCCGGCAAATCTCTCCGGCGGCGAACTGCAGCGCGTCGCCATCGCGCGGGCCCTGGTGCACCAGCCGGCCGTGGTGCTTGCTGATGAACCGACCGGCAACCTGGACCCGGCACGGGCGATGGATGTGCTCGACCTGCTTCTGACCAGCATCCGGAAAGGGCGCGCTGCCGGCGTACTGGTCACGCATTCACGTGCAGCGGCACAGCGCGCCGACCGGGTGTTCGAACTGCGGCAGGACGGGCTGGTGCAGGTGATGGCTTCTGCACAATGAACCCGGCCTTGATCCGCCTTTTTGCCGCCAGCCTGGGACGCCGACGGCTGGCCACCGCCCTGGCCTTGATCGCCATCGCCCTGGGCGTGGCACTCGGGCTCGCGGTGCAGCTGATTCATGAGGCAGCGCTCGACGAGTTCGGGCGTGGAATGCGCGAACTCGCGGGTGAAGCCGATCTTCAGGTCAGGTCCGGGCGGGGCGGTTTCGATGAGCAGCTCTACCTCAACCTTGCCCAGCGCCCCGAGGTGGCGGAAGCGAGCCCGGTGCTCGAAGTCGAGGCGCGCTTGCCGGGACGGTCGGGTACGTTGCGGATCCTGGGGGTTGATCTCTTTCGCATCGCACAGGTTCAGCCTGCGCTCATGCCGGTGGCGGATGATCGCGATGCGCGCTTTGCGGCCCTGCGGGCCGATACGGTCTTTCTGAGTGCCGCGGCGAGGGAGAAAGGACTCGCCGAAGGTGAGAACGTGCTGCGCGTGCAGGCGGGGCTCGAAGTCGTGGGCTTTCGGGTCGCAGGCACGGTTCCGGGGGCTGGCACCGGGCAGGTGCTTGGTGTGATGGATATTGCTGCGGCACAGGATGCCTTTGGCCAGGTCGGTCGGCTCACGCGCGTCGACCTGAAGCTCGCCCCTGGTATCGGCCGCGAGCAGGCCATCGCCCGTCTGGGTCCGCTGTTGCCTGCGGGTACCACCATCGCCCAGCCCGAGGCCTCGGGCACCGAAGCGGCGGCGCTCTCGCGCGCGTATCGCGTCAACCTGACGATGCTCGCCGCAATCGCCTTGCTCACCGGTGGTTTTCTGGTGTTCTCCACTCAGTGGCTGTCGGTGGTGCGACGTCGGCGCGAGTTTGCGCTGTTCCGCGCCCTTGGCATGACCCGCGGAGCCCTGATGCGGGGGCTGTTGCTGGAGGGCGCAATCACCGGATTCGCTGGCGGTCTTGCCGGTGTCGCACTTGGACACCTGTTCGCCGGGCTCGCTTTTCGCCTCATCGGCGGCGATCTTGGCGCCGGCTACTTCGAAGGCATTCGCCCGACGCTTCAGTTCTCGCCCGCCGTCACCGCCTTCTACGTCGCACTTGGCGTTGTCGCGGGGATTGCCGGTGCATGGGTTCCTGCGCGCGATGCGGCGTTGATGTGGCCCGCATCGGGCCTGAAAGCCGGGGCTGCCGAAGCCGCCGTACTCGGGGCCGGTAAGTCACGTGGCGGGCTCGCACTGCTGTGTTTCGGGCTGGGGGTACTGGCCTGCTTTCTGCCACCGTTGAGCGGGATTCCGGTCGGCGGATATCTGGCCGTTGCACTGGCTTTGGCGTGTGCGGTACTGGCGCTGCCGGGGGCGACACGGGTCGCGATGCGGATACTGACCGTTGGTCGTGGTGCGGTGTGGCGCCTCGCCCACGCGCGCCTTGCAGCGGCGCCCGGGCAGGCAGTGGTTGCGGGGGCGGGCGTTGTCGCAAGCGTGGCCCTTGCGGTGTCGATGGCGATCATGGTCAGTTCGTTCCGGGTGTCGGTGGATGACTGGCTGAGCACGGTGCTGCCCGCAGATCTGTACCTGCGCGCGTCGAGTGCCGGCGCCAGCGGCTTCTTCGACGCCAAGGCACTCGAGCGGGTCGAGAAGACGCCCGGCGTCGAGTTTACCGATACGGTGCGCGCAACCGAGTTGAGACTCATCGACGGTCGTCCGCCCGTAACCCTGATCGCACGTTCAATCAGTCGCGGCTGGGGCTTGCCGCTGGTGTCGGGCAGTCTGCTCCCGGCATCGGATGGGGATCAGTCGGGCCTGCCTTCAGCCTGGATCTCCGAAGCCGTCGCCGATCTGATGCAGCTGGCCCCGGATGCCACGATCAAATTGCCGATCGCGGGGCGCATGGTGGCGTTCCGGGTGGCTGGCGTGTGGCGTGATTACGCGCGCCAGAATGGGGCCGTCGTCATTGATCGCGAGCTATATCGCAGCATGTCCGGCGACCTGAAGGTAAATGACGTCGCGATCCGACTCGCCCCTGGCGCGTCAGCGGATGCCGTCGCGCTCGCCCTGCGCGAGACCTTCGGCGACGAGCTTGTCGAGATTGCATTGCCAGGCGAAATTCGCAAGATCAGCCTGGAGATTTTCGATCGTACATTCCTGGTGACCTATCTCATGGAAGCGGTGGCAATCATGATCGGTTTGTTCGGCATTGCCAGCACCTTTGCGGCGCTGTCGACCGCGCGCAGGGGCGAGTTCGGCATGCTCCGGCATCTTGGAATGACCCGCGCGGAAGTCGGGCGGCTGATTGCACTCGAAGGCGGGCTGACGGCTGCCGTCGGGGTCGGGGTCGGGCTGATCGCGGGCGGCGGGATTGCCTGGGTTCTGATCGAAGTGGTCAATCGGCAGAGTTTTCACTGGAGCATGGATATTCATGTTCCCTACGCAGGCTTGATTCTGTTCTCGGCAGGGCTGGTTGCACTTGCCACGATCGTGGCGCGACTGGCCGGATACCGCGCCATGCGCGAGTCTGCGGTGCTCGCAGTGCGGGAGGACTGGTGATGATGCGAGGGTGGTCGCGCACGCTCACGGCCTGGCTGTTCAGCGCCGCGTGCATATCGGGTGCAGCCTGCCACGCTGCCGACGACACCGGTGCCTTGCTCGGCGCCGGCCCTCCATATCCCGCGGTCACCCCCGGAATCACACTGGTGTTTCCGCGCGATCATGGCTCCCACCCCGAGTTCAGAACCGAATGGTGGTACATCACCGGTTGGCTGCAAGACGAAGCTGGCGCGGAACGCGGCTTTCAGCTGACCTTCTTTCGGGTGCGGCCGCGCATCGGGGAGGCAAGCCGCAGTCGCTTCAGTCCCAGCCAGCTAATGCTGGCGCATGCGGCGATCGCAGACCCGGAAAAGGGGCGTTTGCTGCACGCGGAACGCGCTGAGCGCCATCTTCCGCCGCTGGCAAGCGCCAGCGAAGCACATACGGACGTGCGCATTCGCGACTGGTCGCTGGCGTGGTCCGAAGCGCCTGACACAGAAGGCGTGTACCGCGCGCGGGTCGGTGCAGGCGAGTTTGCCTTCGATCTCGAACTCCGCCCGGATGGAGCACCGGTGCTGAACGGGCAAGGGGGCTACAGCCGCAAGGCTCCAGACCCGAAACATGCGAGCTATTACTACAGCCGTCCGCAACTGAAAGTCAGCGGAGCGTTGCGTGCGGGCCAGGACAGCCATCGTGTCACCGGAACGGCATGGCTCGATCACGAATGGTCGAGCGAGATCATGCCGGCGGGCGCACAGGGCTGGGACTGGATCGGCATCAACCTGCGTGACGGTGGCGCCTTGATGGCATTTCGCATGCGGGGCGAGAACGGCATGCCGGTCTGGAGTGCGGCTACGCTGCGTGGAACAGACGGCAGTTTGCGCATTTTCCAGGCCGATGAGGTCCGTTTCGTGCCGGGGCGGGAGTGGCGTTCGCCGCGCTCGGGCGCCACGTACCCGGTGGAATGGGCGCTCCATCTAGCAGGCACAGACGCTGCACCGGCGCGCACCTTCCGCATCGTTCCGCTGATGGACGACCAGGAGCTGGACAGCCGGGCCTCGACCGGTGCGATTTACTGGGAAGGCGCAGTGCGGCTGTTCGAAGGCGACACTGAACCCAGCGAGATCGGCAAGGGCTACCTTGAGATGACGGGATACGCCGAGCGGCTTGAGATGTAGGCGCTCACCTGTCTGAACCTAGTTGGTCAATGGCACAGGTGCTGCCACCAGCTCACCTTGGGCGTAGTTAAAGCCGTAATCACTCAGGGATTCATGCAACAGCGCGTCCTCGACTTCCGAGGCAATGACCGGAATCGACAGCGCGGCCGCCATTCCGCACAGTGCCTGCGCGACGTTGCACCCCGCTTCCAGTCCAAACGACTCCACCAGGGTTTTCAGGCTGACCTTGACGAAGTCCGGATGCAGCGATGGCAGCAGCACGGTCGCCCCACCGTCAAGCTTCTCGATGGCTATCCGCATCCCGATCTGGTGAGCCTGCTCGAAGAAGAGGCTGCACTCCTCGGGTGCCTGCTCGGTCAGTCGGGCAGGGCACTCAAGAATCACCATCGAGGGCGACAATTCAGTTTCGGCGAGCAGGGAGGCCAGTCTGGACAGGTAAGCCTGGGGATTGGCAATGGTGGCCGGGCCAAGATTGAGACTGAACTGTCTGATGTCAGACTGCCGCGAAATCAGGCGGCAGGCATGCTCTGCCACCCACAGATCGAGTTCGAGCAGCGTATCGGGAGACTCGATGCTGGACAGCAGCTCGATGGGCGAGTGCATGCCACCGGTGGTGTCGCTGACCCGGAGCAGGACTTCGTACCATTCACTCTGAAGACCGTCGTCGAGGGCCCTGATCGACTGCTTGAAGAGCGACAGGCGCTCGTAGGGAATTACGCCCGAGTGCGCCATGCTCGCCGCCGGAAGGTCGGTCTTCCGACGATTGCCGGCGGGTTCCGCCGAATGCTCCACAACCTGATTTCGACCGGCCTTCTTCGCGGCATAGCAGGCAAGATCGGCGGCGACGAGCAGATCGGACGCGCTACTGGTTCGGCCGTCGATTCGCACCAGCCCGATACTTGCACCGACAGTAAAGCGCCGCTCCTCCCAATGGAACCGATAGGTGGACACCACTTCGCGCAAACTTTCGGCCAGGCCGCGTGCGTCGGCCGGACTGCATTCGTGGAGGATGAGCGCAAATTCATCCCCGCCGATGCGGCTGATCAGATCACCAGTCCGAACCCGTTGCCGGATCAGACGTGCAATGTTCTGCAGCAACTCATCGCCTGCAGCATGCCCGCAACTGTCATTGACGATCTTGAAACGGTCGAGGTCGATGAAGCACAGCGTCGCGTGATCACCCGATCTGCGGGAACGTGTGACCGCAGTCTCGAGCGCCTGCTCGAAGGCGCGCCTGTTGGGCAGCCCTGTCAGCGGGTCATGAAGGGCCTGATAGGCGAGTTTCGACGTTGCCTCATCGATGCGGGCCTGAAGATTGTGATGTGCCTGCGCAATCGACAGCGCCATGTTGTTGAATCCGCGCTGCAGTGCTCTCAGCTCGTCGCTCGGGGCATCGTCCGCCACCGAGACGTCGAGATCACCGGCGCCGATGCGGCTGACCGCCTCCACCAGCCTTCCCAGTGGCTTGCCGACCGAGGAGGCCAGACGCGACGCCAGCAGGCCAGCCAGCCCGAGGCCGACGATGAACAGGCTGAGCGCGGTCAGGATCACATTCTGCTTGCGCCCTTCGATTGCCTGATTGCTGAGCTCGACATAGACCCAGCCAATCGTCTCCGGCTCACTCGCACCGCCCTGACGGAGCTGTGGCTCGAAAACGTCGTTCATGACCAGCGGTTCGGCCACGACCGGAGCTGCGTAACCGATGCGCTTGGTATTGCGACCGATGTTGCGGGGATGTTCGGTCTGAGTGACCAGCCCGGGATGGACGAGTTCCATACGACCGCTGACGGCGAGCAAACCTCCGTCCCTGTCGAACAGGGCCGCACCGGTAACGTCCGGTTGGTCCAGCACGGCCTGCAGCAGCCCCATCTGAGTCAGTCGGTTGCCCGAAATCACCGCATATTCGGAGGCCGGGGCGAGAAAGCTGACGATTGCGATCCCGCGATCGTCGAGCGCCGCATCGATCGACTGCGTTCCACGCCAGAAAAAAAGGCCTGCGATACAGGTTGCAAGCAGCGCAGCAGGCAGCAGCCCAACCAGGAGAAGACGCTGCCGAAGCGAAAGTTTTCTGAGCAAACTCATTTCCTTGCGACACCTGCAATGCGATCAATCAGCTCGGTGTCACTTGGCACATCCAGTCCGAGTGAGCGCGCCACCTGCCGGTTCACAGCAACCGAAAACCGGACAGGATTCAGAACAAGCGGCTGACGCAAGCTCTCTGTTCCAGCACTGCGCAGCCACGCCGCAAGATCTCCGGCCACATCTTCAGGTGAGCTATACACCGCTGCCAGCGCTCCCGCCTGAACGTAGGCTTGGGAGTAGGCAAGGATGGGCTTACGGTAGCGATAACTGGTCAGCAGGATGGTGCGAGCAGAAGCCTGAGAGGCAACGATGGGATCGGGGATCATGAGCAATGCATCACTCGCCTGCAACAACTGTTCAAGCTGAGGAAGGAGGTCCTCAACCGCGCCAATTCGTCGGGACAGGAGACTGACACCGGAATCCGCTGCTGCCGTCGAGAACACCTTCTCCAGATCGAGGCTGTCCGGACCAATGATCAGACCGACCGTTCGCACGTTGGGCGCCACCGCGCCTGCAAGCCGCATATGTCTTGCGGCGGGATGATCCAGCACCATCGCAGACAACGCCGCATCGGGATACGCAGCGATCAGACTGCGGTACTGCGACCGACTGACAAGTACAGACAGTATGGGAGCGCTGAATTTCTTCAGTATTTCTTCGGTAGCGCGCGCACCGACCGCAACGATCATGTCGGCTCGCTCGAGAACGGCGCTATCAAGGCCTTCGTCTACGCTGCCGCCATCCGCAATATGATGGGAGCGGGGCATCGGTGATCGTTGCAGCGCCTCCAGAAATATCCGGTGCGGACCGGACGCATGCGACAACGCGAAAGCGATATCCATCGCGCGTGCCGGTGCTGAAAGCACAAGCACGGCAGTTATCACCGGCAGCAGGAAGAGCGTTCTCCAACCTCTAAGCATGTCGGCCGAGCGGAAAGACTTGGTGGTCAAGTCTGTTAACCAGGTGCGACATGGGCAGGACTTGAGTGGTTGCAGGGGGACTGTACAGGCGCTGTCTCATTCTTTGGTATGCCACCCCGGCGTGCGACTACAGGCCATTGGAAAACCAGCACGCACATTCATCAAATTGGGTCTCATATCGCATTTTTTATACCCATCGCAGGCTCTCACGGGGAATGTGCTGTGGTCAAGCAATCAATCGAGCTCCGTGCCGATGCACATGCAAGGCCGTGCCTGTGTATAATTCGCGACCGCGCGTCGTCGCGGCACCTCGCGAGGGTGGCGGAATTGGTAGACGCACTGGATTTAGGTTCCAGCGCCGCAAGGCGTGAGAGTTCGAGTCTCTTCCCTCGCACCAGGATTACTGACCAGCCAGAGACACAGGGCAGGACATCTCACCCCGTGTTCGGCATTCGGCGGTTTTCGTGCGACAACGCAGCATCCTGCTGACTGCTGCGACGAGACTGACGCGCTCAGCGCTCGATATCCAGATACAGCGTTTCCTTCAGCTCTTCCATTACGACGTAGCTTCTCGACTCCGCTGCCGACGGCAACTGCGTCAGCAGATCGCCGAGCAGTCGGCGGTACTCGCTCATCTCGCCGATCCGGGCCTTGATCAGATAGTCGAAATCGCCCGAGACGAGGTGGCACTCCATGACCTCGGGGATTGTCGTCAACTCCTTGCGGACGCGCTCGAACACCTCGCCCGAGCGCGTCGATAACTTGATCTCGATGAAGACCAGCAGACTCTTGCCGAGCGCCTGCGGATTCAGGTGCGCGTGATAACCGGTGATGATTCCGTCGCGCTCAAGCCTGCGTACGCGCTCGGTACACGGCGTCGCCGACAGGCCGATCCGCTGGGCAAGTTCAGTCATTGAAACGCGCCCGTTCTTCTGCAGTTCAACGAGGATTTTCCGGTCGATTCGATCGAGATTCTGCATTTCACTACCTGCTGATGCTTTTGGGATTATTTCGGAGATATCCACTGAGCTGTGATCACACTTCAGTGTCTTTCACTAGCAGACAGCCAATAAACTAGCGAAATTCTACTACTTTGAGTTCAGGAGAGAGGTCATGCGTGTTCTGGTTCTCGGCAGCGGTGTGGTTGGAACGACGACCGCCTATTATCTGGCGCGCGCCGGAGCAAAGGTCACGGTTATCGATCGCCAGCCGGCGCCTGCCATGGAGACCAGTTTTGCAAACGCAGGGCAGGTCTCTCCAGGGTACTCGACGCCATGGGCTGCGCCCGGCATTCCCCTGAAGGCCCTGAAGTGGCTTTTTCAGCGTCATGCGCCACTCGCGATTCGCGCCGACGGCAGCCTGTTTCAATTGCGCTGGATGATGGAGATGCTTCGTAACTGTACCGCCGAGCGTTATGCCGAGAACAAGGCAAGAATGATGCGTCTCTCCGAGTACAGCCGCGACACCTTGCGCACACTGCGCAGCGATACCGGATTGCACTATGAAGAGCGGAGCAAGGGCACGCTGCAACTGTTCCGATCCGCCGCACAGCTGGAAGCCGCTCGACAGGACATTCGCGTGCTCGAAGAGTTTGGTGTTCCTTACGAACTGCTGGACCGCGACGGGCTCATTCGCGCAGAGCCGGCGCTGGCCCGGGCGGATGCCCAGCTCGTCGGCGGCTTGCGCCTGCCCAACGATGAAACCGGCGATTGCCAGTTGTTCGCAACCCGGCTTGCGGAGATGGCCCGCGACCTGGGTGTCGAATACCGCTTTGGCGTCTCAGTTGACGAAATCCTGACCGGCGGTGGAGGCATCATCGGCGTTCGCGTCGGCGAAGAGGTCCTCTCTGCGGACCGCTACGTGCTGGCCCTCGGCAGCTACTCGCGCAACCTGCTCGCGCCCCTGGGGCTGGACCTCCCGGTCTATCCGCTCAAGGGCTACTCGCTGACGATCCCGCTCGCAGACGAAAGCGCCGCGCCGGTTTCGACGGTGCTCGATGAAACCTACAAGGTGGCAATTACGCGTTTCGATCAGCGGATCAGGGTAGGGGGGATGGCCGAACTCGGCGGCTTTGACCTCGGCTTGAATCCCCGGCGCCGCGAGACCCTCGAAATGGTCGTCGGCAGCCTTTTTGGCGGTTGCGGCGACCTTTCCGCGGCAGAGTTCTGGACCGGACTGCGACCAATGACACCGGACGGCACGCCGATCGTCGGTGCAACCGCTTACCCCGACCTCTATATCAATACAGGGCACGGCACGCTTGGCTGGACCATGGCATGTGGATCGGGGCAACTGCTGGCCGATGTCATCACCGGCCGTCAGCCGGCGATCCGCCACGACGACCTGGCGATCTCCCGCTACACCAAAAAGCCATCCAGCGGCGGCAAACTGGTGAATCTTCAGCCTGCAGGCTGAGGGAGCCCACTGCTCAACAAGGCTTCAGAACGGCGGTTCGCTCGCAAAACTGAGCGGAAGGCCGCTGTCGGGATGTTTCAGTTCAAGGCTGGATGCGTGCAATAGCAGGCGTCCAGCCTTGTGCGTATCAGGTGTGCCGTAGAGTGGATCACCGAGAATCGGGTGCCCCAGAGTCAGCATGTGCACCCGCAGTTGATGCGTACGGCCTGTGACTGGCGTGAGTTCAACCCGAGTCACGAGCGCGTCGCCATCGCGTGCAATCACGCGGTAGTGGGTCGTTGATGGCTTGCCGGTGTCGAAATCCACTTTCTGCAACGGTCGGTTCGGCCAGTCAGCAATCAATGGGTAGTCCAGGCTTCCTTCATCGCTGGCAAGCAGGCCATCGACAACTGCGAGGTAGCGCTTATGAACCTCACGTTCCTGGAACATCAGGCTCAGGCACCGATGTGCCACTGTGTTGCGGGCGAGCACGATCAGTCCCGAGGTCTCCATGTCGAGGCGATGCACGATCAGTGCGTCGGAGAAATCGGCCTGTACTCGCGAGACCAGGCAATCAGCCTTGTCCGCGCCACGCCCCGGAACCGACAGCAAGCCTCCAGGCTTGACCACGACCAGCATCGAAGCATCGACATGGAGATAATCCAGCGGCGCGGGTGGTGGCGGAGAATATGGAGCGGGGTTCATGCCGGAAAGTCAGTACTCGTATACGGGTGGCGATTGTCACCGCGAAATGATGGACGGGATGATAGAAATATGCCGGTAAGGATGAAAATAATCCGCGCCGTGGATGATTAGGCGCGGATTATATCGGCAAAGACCTGTGATCTCAGCAAGACTATAGCATCCGCAAACCGCCGTCTTTTCGAGCCCGAAGACAGATACGCACTCCGTTAGCGGGGGGGGTGTCCTTCAATACCATCGACACCCAGCGTGTTGTAACGCCAAACGCAGCAGCGGTATCTACAAGGCTGGCCCCTTGATCACAATATGCCGCCATCGCGCGCTTGGCCCCTTTAGCAGGCCGTTGAAAAACGCATGTTGAAATCGGACCTCGCTTTC